>Ga0194120_10000850_pt1 | contig 56973 bp, 56 predicted proteins | sample TA2MahCa65mmetaG_FD_148642 | JGI IMG/M metagenome (GOLD analysis project Ga0194120, IMG submission 148642) | Freshwater microbial communities from Lake Tanganyika, Tanzania - TA2015019 Mahale Deep Cast 65m | ecosystem: Environmental > Aquatic > Freshwater > Lake | place: Tanzania: Lake... | reverse complement strand
AGGGGTGGCTGCGTGGGCCGGTCCGCAGCGAGATGACCTACCGCCGGTCAGCGGCGCCGAAAAAGATCGGCCCGTATGAGACCCGGCTCCGTGAGGCGCGGGCGACTGATGCGCGGCGCCCGCGGCGCGAGCGTCGCACCGCCCGGAAGCAGGGTCTGCGAACCGCCGTTTGGTGCACCAGAGGCCACTAATACGGCTTATCGTCCTAATACCGTCTATCGTCTTCCTTGTTGAAGCACCAGGATTGCTGTAAGCTCAGCGCCTCTACACCAAGGTCGGGATGGTTCGGGTCTGCTTGCCGCCGGCTGATGGTCCGGTGCCCCTGCGGGCGACGTTTGGACCCTCTCAAAAAGAATCGAGGAGTCCGATGAGTCGCTGTCGATTGTTGGTGTGCCTGACCGTGCTGGGCGCTGTGTTCCTGGGAACGGCGCGTGAGGCATCCGCCCAGAGCGCATTCACTGGTGTGGTGCGCGACGAGTCCGGTGCGCTGTTGCCCGGCGTGACGGTCGAGGCGTCGAGCCCCGTGCTCATCGAAAAAATGCGATCGGCGATTACGGACGAACAAGGTCGTTATCAAATTCCCGACCTGCGGCCTGGCACCTACACGCTGGTCTTCACGCTCGCCGGGTTCAGCAGCTTGCGCCGAGAGGGTCTTGAACTGCCCTCGAACTTCGCCTTGACGATCAACGGCGACATGAAGGTCGGCGCCCTTGAAGAGAACGTCACCGTCACCGGCGCCGCACCGGTTGTCGACGTTCAGAACGTCCAGCGCGCGCAGGTGCTCAACCGCGCGATGCTCGACGCCGTGCCGACGGCACGCAATTACGCCGGTCTGGCTGCGCTGATGCCGGGTGTCCGGATGAGCAACACTGACGTCGGCGGCAACCAGCAGGCCGAGCAGATCTACATGACGGTCAACGGCTCACGGCAGACCGACGTGACCGTCCAGATTGACGGTCTGAAGATGAACAGCATCATGTCCGACGGACAGGTGCAGGCGTACTTCAGCGACGCGGCGCAGTCGGAGGTCACCTACCAGACTGGTGGCGTCGGCGCCGAGGTGTCGGGCGGCGGCGTGCGTATCAACTTCATCCCGCGTGACGGAGGCAACACCTTCAGCGGCTCGGTGTTTGCCGGCGGCACGTCGGAAGGCATGGTGTCGGAAAACCTCACGGATGAGCTGAGAGCTCGCGGCCTGCGGCGAGGCACCTCGGTGTCGCACATCTCCGATGTGAACCTCGGCCTTGGCGGCCCGCTCAAGAAGGACAAGCTGTGGTTCTTCGCCAGCTACCGAAAGATCCGGACCGACTCGATCGTTGCAGCCGGCTACTGGGCCGATGGCCGACCCGACCCCACGCAGGAAGAGCAGCAGGTGCAGAACCAGATGCTGCGGCTCACGTGGCAGATCAGCCAGAAACACAAGCTGGCCGCGTACCACGACCGCTATCCCAAGTTCAAGGTGCATGAGTTGGTCGGCAACTGGATCCCGGAGTGGCAGACCGCATCGGGGCGTCGCGACCAGGATCAAGCGCTCTACTACACCGGTCAGGTGAAGTGGACGTCGGCCTTCAGCAGCCGGCTTCTGTTCGAGGCCGGCTATTCGACCAACGTCGAATACTTCACCGGCAAGTACCAGCCCGGCATCCAGAAGGATCGGGGCACGCCCGAGTGGTTCACGCAGACCGGCAAGGAAGATGTGATCACCTTGCGGATGTGGGATGGCCGACGGACACCCGCGCAAGGGATCGACCCGAAAGCCAACAACATCACGGCGACCTTGTCGTACGTGACGGGAAGCCATGCCCTCAGGGCAGGGATGCAGTGGGGGTTCGGCGACTACGTGACCGAGTTCGACATCAACGGCGATCTGGTGCAGATCTACCGCAACGGTGTGCCGGACCAGGTGCGGGTGTACAACACGCCGATTCGGGCGAACGAGTTCCTCAACCGCGATCTCGGTCTCTACGTGCAGGATCAGTGGACCCTGAAGCGCATGACCATCAACGCCGGCGTGCGGTTCGAATCGTTCAATGCCCGCATCAAGAGCCAGTTGGCGAACCCAGGTCGCTTCGTGGGGCTACGGACGTTGCCCGAGCAGCCAAACCTTCCGGACTGGAACGATATCGCCCCGCGCATCGGCGCGTCCTACGACCTCTTCGGCAACTCACGCACCGCCATCAAGGGGTCGTTCGGTCGCTACATGGCCGGTCAGGCGCTCGGCTTCCCGCAGCGCTACAACCCCCTGCAGCTCCAGTCGGACACGCGAACCTGGCGAGACACCAACGGCGACAACATCGCGCAGGACAATGAGATTGGACCGAGTCTCACCCAGAACTTCGGCGGGCTCGTGGCTCAGAACCGGCCAGACCCGAACCTGCAGCGCGAATACGATTACGAAACCACCGCACAAGTCCAACATCAGATCATGAACGGCTTGTCGATCAACGGCGGCTACTTCCGCCGGACCACGCACGACCAGCGCATCGGGCGATACGACAACTTCACGAACGCGGACTACACGATCGTGGACGTCGTCAGCCCGCTCGACGGTATGGTGATTCCCGTCTATAACCTCGCGGCGTCGAAGGTCAGCCTGGTCAAGCGGATGGACGTCAACTCGACCGACTCGAACCTGCGTCGGCGCACCTACAACGGCGTCCAACTCGGATTCAACGCCCAGGTGCGAGGTGCACAGTTCTTCGGCGGGTGGACGTTCGACCGTATCGTCGACGTGCGGTGCGATGCGATCGAGAGCACGGTGGGCCGCCTGCCTGGAACGGCCGCCATTGCTGGCAGCAACCAGCCGAACCCAGACTTCCACTTCTGCGATCAGAGCAAGCTCGATATGCCGTTTCTGCACGAGTTGAAGCTCGCGGGCTCGTATACGCTGCCCTGGTATGGCATTCAGACCAACGTGGCCTTCCAGAGCTACAACGGCCAGCCGCTGTTCACGCGCTGGAACATCGGCCGGACTACGCGGTACGCGGCCGACTGCAAAGGGCCCTGCCGACCGGGCGAGCTCGTCATCCCCAACATGAGCCTGGCGAGCTACACCGTCGACCTAGTTGCGCCAGGGAAACAGTTCTACGATCGCCTGAACCAGATCGATTTCGGCATTCGCAAGATGTTCCGCGTCGGCAAATACCAGCTCTCGGGACAGTTCGATCTCTTCAACGCCGCGAACTCGTCGTACGTGAAGAATCAGAACATTACCTGGGGCTCGTCGCTCGGGACCCCGCTGGACATCCTCACGCCGCGCACGCTGCGCCTCGCCGCGCAACTGCGCTTCTGAACGTCACCGCAGCCGTAGGTTGACCTGGGGCCGCTCGACATCGTCGGGCGGCCCTTTTTGCTTCGAATCACCGGAGTGTCCTCGAGACGTCGCGCCGACTGAATCGTCCCGGGTTTTTCGGAGGGCTAATTCCTTGAGAGGATTCGCCGATGGCAACGCCGAGGAAATCCTCCCCTGAAGTCCGAGAGCGCGCCGTGCGGATGGTGCGCGAGCATGGTGTGGAACATCGAGCTCCCGTGCGAGCGACGCCGGCCCGTGAGCGGTGAAGGCGTCCGCAAGCGCACGGCAGTACCACAACTGGTCGTTACGTGGGGCGTTGAAGCGACCCCCCAGAGCCTCCCCCGCTGTCCGGTAATCCTGGATGGCGGACCAGACATTCGCGAGCTTGTCGGCGGCAGACACGAGCCGGACGTCAGCTGACTTTCCGGGAAGACCGGCGACGTACTTCTGCCTGCGCTCCGCCCACGGCGGCTTCGGCTTCACGAATGCGTCCGAACAGCCGGCGACGATGTCCGCCACGGCGAGACCGAAGCTGGCGGTGATGTCTTCCAGCCGTTCCCTGCCACCCTGGTCCTTGGGCGTGATCCGGTTTGGTGGACATCTGCCGAAAGGTGGATACGATGTCCCGAATATCCAAGCACCGCACGAGCCGGCGGCCCCGCCGGCAGTTTACTGATGAGTCCAAAGCGGGGGCCATCCGACTGGTCCTCGATGAAGGGAAGACGGTCGGCGCCGTCGCCCGTGAGCTGGACCTGACGCCGTCGGCCCTGGCGGTCTGGGTGCGACGTGCCCAGGCGGACGCACGTGTGGGGCACGGATGGCAGAGTGGGAGCAAGCTGCGGCAGAATGGCGACGGGCGCATCTCGGTCTCAAGGAGAGTGAGTGATGAGACATCTACTGCGTGTCGTGGTTGCGGTGATGCTGATGGCGGTGACGGGGACGGCGTGGGCGCAGACCACCCTCAGCGCACAAGAGGTCGACACCATTCGAGCGCGGGCATCAGCTGGCGATGCTGCGTCTCAACTCAGTCTCGGTCGAATGTATTTTGACGGTCGGGGCGTTCCGCTCAATACGTCTCAAGGAGTGATGTGGATCGGTAAAGCTGCCGACCAAGGACATCCCCACGCGCAATACTTACTCGGCGTGCTGTATGGGCAGGGCAGCGGCGTTACGAAAGATGAGCGTAAAGCGCTGTCGTGGTTTAGCAAAGCCGCCACCCAAGGCAACGTGTCAGCGCAAGTGCTCCTTGGTGGTATCTACGCCAACGGCACACATGGCGTGACGCGCAATCCTACGACTGCGTATGTCTGGTGGAGCGCAGCAGCCGTCAGCGCCACAGCAGCGAATGACGTGGAACTAGCAGCATTGGTGACGAAGCAGCGCGACACCTTGGCGACAAAGATGACGGCTGCGCAGGTCACAGAAGCAGAGAAGCTGGCAAAACAGTGGCAAGCGCTGTTCGATACTCATAAGCGGAAGTGATCGCTCTGCTTAGCGGTCACCTCGCACACCCTGAACCGACCCGAAGTAGGGTGGGGCGGGAGATCGGACCGGCCGAAGCCGCGGCATCCAGAGCTCCAGATTCGACGGTTCCATGGGCGGGTGAGCCTTGATGCCGTCAGGGTGGGTGCCGGCGCCTGGAAGATTGGTGAGGAGGTGATCAGCCACTTGGCGGGGTTGATGAGGGCCAACGTCACGGTGACGCTGGAGATTGAGGCCGCGTTACCGGACGGAGCGTCCGAGCAGGTGGTGCGGACGGTTACGGAGAATTGCCGGACACTGAAGTTCGAGTCGCAGGGGTTTGAGAGGGAGTAAGCCGCCGTCGCTTGGAACGAATGGAGGTTGAAACGTCATGCATCCAGACGACGAATTCCGCGAAGCGATGGCGCGCGATCCTGGTATCCGTCCTCTGCGTCAGGACGACGACACACCGCGGGAGACAAAGGCCCGCATTGTGTCCACGCCGCCACGGCTGCTTCCGGAGACGCCAACAGCTCCGGCTGCCGCCATGAACACGGCGGGGAGCCATTTAGACCCGCAGGTGGAAACCCTGGAGCGCGCCCTCCAGGCGGAACAGCAGGCACATGCCCGGACACGCGACACGCATCAGGCACTACGAGCGCAGCATGCCGCACTGTTGGCAGAACTGGAGCGGCGTTCGGTGGCGGCTGCTGCCACTGTAGCAGCCGCTGCCGCGCCACGTGAATCCTTACTGGATCTGCTGCGGCGAATGGGCTTTCAGGCCGCCGCGTCGCGCTTTGCCGAAGCGCTGACGGCGCTGCAGGACCAGGACACGCCGTTGGGCGAGCGCGTGCTGGCCAATTTGTTCGTCAACACTGACTCGTCAGACATCGCGCACCTGATGCAAGACAAGGTGACGTGGCGGTGTGACGAATGTGCGCACGATGCCGGCGCCGCGGTGATCGTGCGCGTGGCATCCGTCGCCTGTGACGTGTGCGGCGGTTCCGCCATTGAAGCAGCCGCCAGCCATCTGCGAACACGCTGCCGCGACAACCGGGTACGCAAGCTGCTGATCATCGGAGGGTCACCCGCGTATCACAGCCAGCTTAGGCTCGTCTTGCCGCCTTCGTCTGACCTGGAGCTGCGCATGATTCGAGGTGACAATCACCTGAGTGCGGCACGTGCCGCCCAACAGGTGAAGTGGTGCGATCGAGGATTTATCTGGTCATCAACCATCCTGGACCACGCAGTGAGCAAAGTCTTTTCCGGACCGCGTATCTCCGCGATTCCCGTGCGGGGCATTGGGCGTTTCCTGTCAGCGATGGCCGACCGCATTTCGGAGGCTGATTAGCTGCTGATAGGATTGCAGCAATGACAGCGAGAACACCGTAGTGTTGCCGTAAGCTCCCCCGTCAAGTGGACAGTCTCCTTATCGACTGTCGACCCACCGGGGGAGCTTACGAGGAGGCGTCGGTCAGCGGGCTCGAGCGGCGGCCCCGGCTGACCCACTTGGCCACGGTCCGCACGCTGATCGCCAGGGCGTCGGCAATCTGACGCGGCGTCCAGCCTTGCTGGCTGCGCTCGATGATCACCTGTCGCATCTTCGGTGTGGTCTTCGCGTTACGATGGGTATCCATTCGGGAGTGCCTCCAGAACTCTGGGTTGGTGTCGTAACCCCCATTGTTTCCAGAGCCTCCCGAATGAACAACGTGTTTAGCATTCACAGCGAGTCGGCCAGTGTTTGTGAGATTGTCATCATACGCTGCTGCGAGGCCAGGGCCATGCTCAACAGCCGTCCACCCGACGCCCTGCACGCCTGGCGCATCAACAACGCCAACTGCGAGCCTCGAGCGCTCGCGTGTTCCGCGCCTACCAGCGGCTGATCTCGGCCACCAGCCGTGAGTCACGACAGCTCCTGAAGAATGCGCGCGCGCAGGTCGAGGGCCTCCTGCTTCAGCCGGCTCATCAGCTGCCGGTTCATCTCTTCGCTGCCCTTGTCGTTCGAGGCCCAGTAGATTAGCGCGTTGATGTCCTCTGCGGCGAGGCTGAACAGTGGCGGATTGCCTTCGGGCGGTCGGATGCCGTAGGGCATGTCGCCGTTGGTGTCGGTATTGAGCAGCGGAGCCAGCACGCCGGCATCTAGCACGCGGTTGGCCGCCAGCTTGTACTGGATGCTGTTGATGTCCCGCAGCTGCTGAATTTCGTAGACCTTCGCCCGGGCCGCGATGTAGCGGTTCAAAGCCACGATAATCGCGTGATTGCGCAGCAGCCGAAGGCCGCCGGTATTCTCGAGCTGTCGAATCGCGCCCTCAGAACCGTAGAAGGGTTCGCGCACAGGTATCAGGCGGCCCAGATAATAAATGCGTGCTGTGGACTGTGTCCGATCAGGTGAGCGCAGCAGGGCGATAAATTCGTCGATCTGCGCCTCTTTCTTCCGCTTGAAGCCGATGCTGAAATCCAGGCGCTCCACGTCATCATGGAGGTCGTCTGCCAGAAGCTGCAGATATTCGCGTGCAGCCGCCCGATTGCTCCATCCCTGGCGCATGTTCTCGGCAAAGAAGCTGAGCGTCACCGCCAAGAACATCATCACGAATTCCGCCAGGTATGCGCGTCGAGTCATGAGATTCCATTGCCTCCCGTGTGTGTGGGCTGTGGCGTCACTGCCGGCGCCTAGGGTGTGATGCGCAGATGATCCTCAATCACAAGGCCGTGTTCAAGTCCCTGGTCGGCTAGCCGACAGTCCGTATTACGTGGGTGTTTTCCAAACATCATGGGCCAACGTCACGGTGACGCTGGAGATTGAGGCCGCGTTACCGGACGGAGCGTCCGAGCAGGTGGTGCGGACGGTTACGGAGAATTGCCGGACACTGAAGTTCGAGTCGCAGGGGTTTGAGAGGGAGTAGGCCTCGTAGGCCGAGGAGGTCGTTCCCTTGTGCGAAGAGGAGTTCGTCGGCAATCGACCAGAGCGGTGCGCAGCTAGTTGACCGGCGGCGAGAACATCGGGCGGCGAGGTTCGACCACTATCGTTGCATAGGTGACTTTTGCCATTGGCGATTTGTGATGTGTGATTCGGCCCTAACGACCGTTCAACGCCGCCGCGGCGCGCTCGAGCGCGGCAGCCAGCTTTCCTTCCTGCGCGGTCACTCGAACCGCGTCCCGCGCGTTCATCGCCTCCGCAAGGCCGGGCAGCAGCTCCGGCGCATACGTGGCCTTGGGCGCGTAAATCTGGTGCCGGTACCACGGCCTGCCGGGAATGCCGTCCATGTCGAGGAAGCCGCGCTCGGCGCGCATCAGCGCGCGGTTGATCGCGTCGAGCGCCGATCGATCCTGCGTGTCGAGCGCCGCCGCGCCTCGCGCGGCAATGGCCGTGGCCGCCTCGGCCAGCTTCACGTTGGCGTCGCGTGCGGCCTGGAACAATCGTGGCGCGACACCCTCAGGTGTCACGATCTTCGTCGATGCCCCTCGCCGCTCCAGCTCGTCGAGGAACTCATCAATCCTGGCGGCGTAGGGGCGATAGTCCAGCGGCAGAAGGTCCGCGTTGGCCAGGCGCGTCGCCATCAGGCCCCAGAGCCGCGTCATCGCCGCGTGGTACTTGAAGCCGGGATCGCCGATGCGCGATATCCATTGATGGTTGTCGTACATCGAGTGATACACGCCGTAGGGACCGTCGAACGCCATGTCGACGATCGGCGCGCCGATGAAATTCAGGAAGACCGTGTAGTCCGACCCGCTGCCGAGTCGGTTGTTCACGAGATCCGCACCGGCGCCCGTCGGCAGCGCCCCGCGCTCACGCATCCCGCGCGCCTTCCACGCATCAGTGAGCGGCACGCGCGTATTCGGATCCGGCACCGCGGCCGCGGCTTCCGCGATGAACTGGTTCAGCGCGGGCACCGACGCGGCCGTGAAGTTGGGCCCGGACGCGGAGCTGTCGACGTTCAGATACGCCACGACCTTGTCGCGCAGCTCCCGTTCGAACTGCTCGCCCCATTCCGTCGATGAGGTGAGCGTCCACTCCTCGGCGTCCCAGCTCGCGAAGACGATCGTCCGCCTCGGCCGCAGACCGTCCCTGGCCAGCGAGCCGAGCGTGCGCGCGACCTCCATCATCGACGCCGACCCGCTCGAGGGATCGACGCCGCCGTACACCCACGCGTCGCGGTGATTGCCCAGCACCACCCATCGATCCGGCTCGCTCGCGCCGCGGATGCGGCCCGTCACCGTCCAGATCGGCCGAACCTTGTCGTCGTTGCGGACGGTGACGCGAACCGATGCGGGCCCCGGCCCCACGTGATAGGTGATCGGAAGACCGCCCTTCCACTCGCGCGGCGCCTCGCGTCCCCCGAGCGCTTCGAGGATCACGCGCGCGTCCTTGTACGACATCGGCACGCTGACGATCGTGGGCAGCGACACGGCGTCCGCAGCCGCGATGCGCTTTGCGCCTGGCACCGAGGCCCATCCCGGCGTCAGCGGATCGCCGGGCACCATGAAGTCGTAGACGATGCCACCGCGCTGAATGTGGCTCGCCGGCCCCCACGGACCGTCCGGGTACACCTTCCCCTTCCCGTAGCCGTCGTCCGCCGGATCGGAATAGATGATGATGCCCGCCGCGCCGCGCTGCTGCGCGGTGAGCGCCTTGAAGCCGCGATAGCTGTAGGGCACCGAATAGCGGACGAGCGCGATGCGACCCTTGATGTCGATGCCGTGCGAGGCGAGCCAGTCGTAGTCGGCAGGATTGCCGCTGCCGGCATAGACCACTTCGCCGCTCACGTCTCCCGAGGCGCTGTACGCGTGGTAGGCGAGGCCGACATCGACGGTCGTGTCCTTGTCGCCGGCGATCGGCTCCTCGCGAAGCGACGCGCGCCACGGCTGCGGCGCCGTCATCTCCACGCGGACGTCAGTGGCATACGGCAGCAGCACCTGATGCTCGACGATCTCGACGTCTTCGAGGCCGGCCTTCCGCCACTCGGCCGCGGTCCATTCGGCGAGCTCGCGATCGCGGGCCGAGCCGGCGACGTGCGGCGCCTGGGTGAGGAAGCGGTGATCGGCGCGGAGGCGATCCGTCGAGGGATACCGCAGAATGCGCTGCTCGATCGCACGCTGCGCTTCGAGCGAGGAGGCGGTGAATCCAAGAACGGGTGTGGCTTCCGGCTTCAGCCGGAAGGCCGCGCCCTGCGCGCGCGCGCCCACGAGCGCTGCCATCGTGAGGGCGAGTCCCGCGGCCAGCAGCATGAACGGCGAGCGCGCGCGAACCATGTCGCGATACTAGCGCACGCCGGGAGAGCGGATAAACAAGGAGATCGGGGAGCGAGAGATCCGCCCCGCAAACTCGGCAGAAATACGTCAAGAAACAGACGGCTGACTATACTTGGTAGAGATAAACTGTCGAATTCCGCAGTTGGTGTGCGGGATAGGCCGTATTAGCGGCCTCCCTTACCTGGGGTGGGTTCCCCGAGGGGTTGAGGAGGCCGGGGTAGGTTCCCCAGCGGGTCTCCGCAGCAAATAACATCTTGGTATAGTCGCAGATACATCCATGGTTTCGCGCAGCCTGGCGGATCGTGTCGGCGCGCTGTCGGCGACGGCCCTCTTCAGTGGAACCAACCTGAAGTTCTCCCCGGACGGTCGGCACATTCTTCTGATGCGGGACGAAGGCACCGACGGCCTGGCTGATGCCGTACCGGGCGAGCAAGGCGACTCCGCCGCGGCGCATTCTCCAGGGGCTCTCGGGGGCAAGACATCCGCCGGTGTTTTCCTGGATGCCTGACAGCCGTCGCGTGTTCGCGGAGTCGGACACCGACTAGGCGCTGGCGTCAATGGCGATCTTCCTTCGCACGAAACAGAGACGGGTCCGGTGCACCGGCTCTGCTGGCGGTGAGCTTGGCCGCCAACCGTTTCGCGATGTCGGGGAACTGCGCGATGACATTGCGCTTCTCGCCCAAGTCCGACGCCAGGTTGTAGAGCTGGCCGCCAGGATCGTTGCCGAGTTCGATGTTGGTGCCGGCATCGATCCTGGCGCCGGCCCGCGGTTCGATGTACTTCCACGCGCCCACGATGATCGACAGCGCGCCGGCCTGCTCGACGAGATGATCGCGGCCCGTATTCGTGCGTCCGATGAGGGCGGGCCAGACATCCACGCTGTCGCGCCGCGCTTCGGGCGTGAGCGTCTGGCCCGTCAGTGACGCGAGCGAGGCCAGGAAGTCCATCTGGCTGACCAGGGCATCCGACGTCCCGCGCCTGACCTCGCCTGGCCACCGTACGACGAACGGCACGCGCGTGCCGGCCTCGAATGCACTGTACTTGCCGCCGCGCAGCGGGCCGGCCGGTGTGTGGCCGTTGAGTCTCTCCACCGCCTCGTCGGCATAACCGTCGTCCAGTACCGGGCCGTTGTCACTCGTGAAGATCACGACCGTAATGCCCGCGAGGCCGAGACGATCGAGCGAGCGCGTGATTTCTCCCACTGACCAGTCGAGTTCGAGGATGGCGTCACCACGCGGACCCAGGCCGCTTCGGCCGGTAAACCTGGGATGCGGGACGCGGGGGACGTGAATGTCGTGCGTGGCAAAGTAGAGGAAAAACGGCCGCGAACGGTGCTGTTCGATGAACGTGATCGCGCGGCGTGTAATCGTGTCGGCCATGTCCTCATCCGACCAGCGCGCCTTCACGCCGCCGCTCATGTAGCCAATGCGGCTGATGCCGTTGACGATGGTCTTGTCGTGCCCGGCCGTCAGGCCCATCCGGAGGAGTTCGGGGTGGTCCCTGCCGGTGGGTTCCGTGCCCACCGGGGTGGTGTAGCTCACCGAGATGGGATCGGCCGGGTCCAGATTGACGACGCGCCCGTTCTCCACGTAGACGCAGGGCACGCGATCGCCCGTGGCGGGAATGATGAACGAGTCGTCGAAGCCGACTTCAGCCGGACCCGGTGCGATGTGGCCGTTCCAGTCGAGGTCGCCGTGGCCGAGGCCGAGGTGCCACTTGCCGACGACGCTCGTGACGTAGCCGGCTGCCTTCATCATCGCGGGCAGCGTAGTCCTGGAGGGATCGACGATCAGGCGCGCGTCGCCCGGCAGCACGTTCGTGCCGGGCTTCCTCCAGGCGTACTCGCCGGTCAGCAGGGCGTAGCGTGAGGGCGTGCACGTGGCCGCCGGGGCATGCGCGTTCGTAAACCGCCGGCCCTGCGCCGCCAGTCGATCGATGTTGGGCGTGGCGATTTTCGTGGCGCCGTAGCAGCCGACGTCGCCGTAGCCGGCGTCGTCGGCGTAGATGATGACGACGTTGGGCTTGGCCGCAGCAGTCAGCTCGGGCAGCCCTCCGGCCGCGGCCGCCGCGCAGGCGGCCGCACTCTTCAGCAGGAACTCACGTCGCTTCATGCCGGCACTTCCGTGCGTTCTCGTCCTAGCGCTTGATGATCTGCAGGATCCCGTCCTGCTTCATGAGCGCTTCGATCTCGGCGAAGTTTCGCGGCGCACCCGCCGACAGCACCTCGTGCCCGGTGTCAGTGATCGCCACCGCGTCTTCGATGCGGATCGCGATCACGCCGGCACTCCGCGCCCGCAGCAGTGCTTCACCTTGGTGCCGCTGCCGCAGGGGCACGGGTCGTTCCGGCCCGCCGCCTTCAGGGCGCGGGCCCGGTCGCGTCCGGCAACCCATGCCATGACGTTGGCGGGCGGACGGCGATGCGCCAGTTCGTTCCCCATGAACGTCATCGGCTCATCGACGTGCCTGAAGAACCGCTTGTAGGCGGCGCAGAGATAGTTCAGGTCCCGGCTCCCGTCCTTGGAGGGCATGAACCGGTGCTTCGGACACTCGCCGTGACACGCGAATCTGACGTCGCACTGACGGCATTCGCCGGGCAGGCGGTCCCGCTTGGCGTCACCGAAGGCCGTCTGCGCGGGCGATTCCACCATCGCACCAAGCGATTCATTCATCAGGTTCCCGAGCCGGTAGCGCGGATACACAAAGTGATCGCACGCGTAGACATCGCCGTTGTGCTCGAGCGCCAGCGCGCGCCCGCAGGTCTCGCGGAACACGCAGACGGACGCTTCCCGTCCAGTCCACGATTCGAGCGACACGTCGAACTGCTGGACGAATACCTTCCCCACGTCGCGTCGCACCCATTCCTCGAACACGGCGACAAGAAACTCCCCGTACGCCGCCGGCTCGACGGACCATGGCGTGACATGCGCGCGCGTCTGGTCTTCGGGATCGAGCAGCGACAACGCATCCGGCGTGGGTACTGCTGCGGCCCGTTCAACGACGGGAATGAACTGAATGAAGCCGCTGCCCGTGTCGCGCAGGAACCGGTACACGTCGAGGGGATGCTTCGCGTTCTCGCGATTGACGACGGTGAGCGTATTGAAGGCCACCCGGTGCCGGACGAGCCGCTCCAGGGCCTGCATGACAGCGCGAAAGGTCGGGCGGCCTCCGCGATCCACCCGATACCGATCGTGCAGATCTTCGGGACCGTCGAGCGACAGGCCGACAAGGAACTCGTGCTCCGCGAGGAACGCGCACCATCGCTCGTCGAGCAGAATGCCGTTGGTCTGAATCGCGTTCTCGATCGCGCGTCCATTCGAGTGCTGCCGCTGCAGCGCCACGACGCGCTCGAAGAAGTCGACGCCGCAGAGCGTGGGCTCGCCGCCCTGCCAGGCGAACGACACGACGGGCAGATCCACGTGCGCCTCGATGTGCTGCCGGATGAACGACTCCAGCACGTCATCGGGCATCCGCCAGTCGGTCGTACCGGGATACAGCCGCTCTTTCTCGAGATAGAAGCAGTACTGGCAGTCCAGGTTGCAGAGGGGCCCGGACGGCTTGGCCATCATGTGGAACGGCGGCACACGCGGAGTATGCCACAATGACTTCCGCGCGCCGCGCGTCCGAAACGGCTCAGTCCTTCGCCGCGATCTTGCGCGGCGGGCGCACGCCAGGTCCGGGCTCGCCGGTGTCGCCGAGATCGGCCCTGGCCGCAGCGGCAATGGCCTGCAGGCGGCGCACGATCTCAGGCTGTTCGTTCACGAGATTGATGGTCTCGCCGATGTCGGTCTCGAGGTTGTAGAGACCCAGTTCGACCTTCAGCGTGCCTGTAGTGCCCGGAATGCCGTCCCACCCGGGCGTGTGCCCTTCATACGTGCGCGCTTCGTGCGGGAGCTGGAGCTTCCACGGCCCCTGCCGGACTCCGGTGAGCGTCTGTCCGTAGTAGTACCAATACACGTCCCGCGGATTGGCGTTCTGATCACCGCGCAGGAGCGGCAGGATGTTCACGCCGTCGATGCGGCGCGCCGGCAACGGCGCATCGGTGATGGCCGCAATCGTCGGCAGGATGTCGATCGTCGCCGCCATGCGATGGCACACCGTGCCCGCGGGAACCTGCCGCGGCCACCGGACGATGGCCGGCACCCGGCAGCCGCCTTCCCACATCGTCCCCTTCCCCTCGCGAAATGGCCCTGCGCTTCCGGCGTGGTTGCCGAAGTTCAGCCAGGGCCCATTGTCCGACGTGAAGATGACCACCGTATCGTCTTCCAGGCCGTGCCTGCGCAACGTGTCGAGCACCTGGCCCACCGACCAGTCGACCTCCATCATCACGTCGCTGAAGAGCCCGCGCCCGCTCTTGCCGCGGAACCTCCGGGACACGCCGAGCGGCACGTGCACCATGCTGTGCGGCAGGTAGAGGAAGAAGGGCTCGTCCTTGTGCGCGGTGATGAAGTGGACCGCGCGCGCCGTGTACAGCGCCGTGAGCGAGCCCTGGCCCGAGAAGTCCCTGATTTCCGGCCCCTGCGCGTTGCCCTCCATCAGGTGCAACGGGGGCCAGTAGCCGCGGTGCTGACGCGTGTCGGCCGGATCGCGCTTCTGGCCCGGCGTGATGGGCGTGCCGTCGTAGTCGACCGGCCACATGTCATTCGAGTACGGCAGTCCGAAGTACTCGTCGAAGCCCTGCTGCAGTGGCAGATACGGCTGGTGGTCGCCCAGGTGCCACTTGCCGAAGATGCCGCAGGCATAGCCGCGGCGCTTGAGCATGTCGGCAATCGTGTCTTCGTCCGGGTCGAGACCCGTCGCGGCGTTCGGGCCGAGCGCGCCGAGGACACCGACACGATTCGAATAGCAGCCGGTGAGCAGAGCCGCGCGCGACGCGCTGCACACCGCCTGCGCGACGTAGAAGTTGGTGAAGCGCATGCCCTGCGTCGCCAGGCGGTCGATGTTGGGCGTCGTGCCGGGCGCGCCGCCGTAGACGGCGGGATCGGCATAGCCCATGTCGTCCATGAAGATCACCACGACATTCGGGCGCCGCGGGCCGGATTGCGTGGCGGCCGTGCGCTCGAACCCCGGCAGCGCCACACCCACGCCGGCCAGGCCCAGGTATCTCAGGAAGTCGCGCCGGCGTGTGGGGTGCGCCATGCGGCCGAGTATACGGGAACCCGTCTCGATGGCGCACGGCGCGGGGCATCTTGCGCTAGGATGCCTGCATGGTCAGCCGTCGCGATTTCGTAAAGGCGGCCGGAACGGCCGCCGCGGTCGCGGCCGTGGGCGAGCTGCCCGGCACGGGCATGCCGGCGCAGGCCCGCCGCCCAAACATCATCTTCATCATGGCCGACGATCTCGGCTGGGGCGAGCTCGGCTGCTACGGTCAGAAGAAGATCCGTACGCCGAATATCGATCGAATCGCGGCCGAGGGAATCAGGTTCACCGATGCGTACTCGGGCAGCCCGGTCTGCGCGCCGTCGCGGTGCGTGCTGCTCACGGGCTATCACACGGGCCACGCCTACATTCGGGACAACGACGAGCACAACATCACCGGCGGCGATATCTGGCGCGACCTGTCACTCGAAGGACAGCGGCCGATCCTGCCTGGGACCGTCACCGCAGGCACGGCGCTGCAGAAGGCCGGCTATCGCACGGCGGCGATCGGCAAATGGGGCCTCGGCGGACCCGGCACTACGGGCGCCCCCAACAAGCAGGGCTTCGATCATTTCTTCGGCTACCTCTGCCAGCGCGTCGCGCACAACCACTATCCGCCGTACCTCTGGCGCAACGACCAGAAGGTGATGCTCAAGAACGAGTACTTCCATCCGCATCAGGCGCTGCCCGCCGACGCCGATCCGAACGATCCGAAGTCCTATACGGCGTTTCGCGGCCAGGAGTATTCCCACGACCTGCTGGTGACAGAAGCGTTGCAGTTCATCCGCGATCACCAGTCGCGGCCGTTCTTCCTGTACCTGCCGTTCACGATTCCGCACGTGGCCCTCCAGGTACCGGAGGACTCGGTGACGGAGTACGAGGGACAGTTTCCGGAGACCCCGTACAAGGGCGGCACCGGCAACGGCGGCAGCTACCTGCCCAATCGCACGCCGCATGCGACGTACGCCGGGATGATCACGCGCATGGATCGCGACGTGGGCCGCGTCATGGCGCTCGTCCGACAGCTCGGACTCGACAACGACACGATTGTGTTCTTCACGGGCGACAACGGCCCGAGCTGGGTGGGCGGCTGCGATCCGGATTTCTTCGAGAGCCACGGCGTCCTGCGCGGCCGCAAGGCGCAGGTGTGGGAAGGCGGCATCCGCGTACCGCTCGTCGCGCGCTGGCCGGGCAAGATCACGCCGGGCACCGTATCGCGCCTGCCGACGGCCTTCTGGGACATGTTGCCGACGTTCGCCGAGCTGGCCGGCACGACCGCGCCGGCCGGCATCGACGGCGTCTCGATCGTGCCGACGCTCCTCGGACGGCCGGGCCAGAAGGTGCACGAGTATCTCTATTGGGAGTTCATCAACTCCGTGGTGGTCCGGATGGGCGATTGGAAGGGCGTCCTGCCTGCCGGGAAGGAGGCGATTGAACTCTACAACCTCGCCAGCGACATCGGCGAGACGAAGGACGTCGCGGCGGCCAACCCGTCAGTCGTCGCGAGGATCGCGGCCATCATGAAATCCGCGCACGTCGATTCGGATCTGTTTCCCTTGCGGAAGAAGAAGACGCCTGCGTGAGCAGGTTGGGCGCGGACGATAAGCCGTATTAGCGGCCTCCCTTACCTGGGGTGGGTTCCCCGAGGGGCTGAGGAGGCCGGGGTAGGTTCCCCAGCGGGTCTCTGCGCACGGACCCAGGGTGGGCCGGCCTGGGCTCACTCGCCCTCGGTCGTAACAGGGGCGTCGATGATCTTGGGCGGCTGCACGTCGAGCGGGCGCTGACGATGGCTCGCGGCCGAGGAATCAGGTCCGCGAACGGATTGGCGCCCGATCACGCTCGACGCGCGTGACATCGGCAGGTCGATCGCCGGCAATCCGGCAACGCTGCGATTCACGCCCGACGGGGTTGCCTTCAAACCGTTCTTCGAGACGTACGGGCGTTACTCGGTCTATCTGCATGTGACGCCGAAGTAAGGTCGACCGCGTCAATTCATGCCGATCTCGTTGAGCGGCACGTCCCAGTGCGCGTCGAGGATCTCGAAGCGGCGCTGCTCTTCCCTGCGGAACGTCGCCTGATCCGGGTACAGCTTCCTGATGATCTCGGCGTCGTTCGACGGGCCGGTCATGGCCGCAGTGTCCTTGTAGGTGATGGCGACGGCGAACGTCCAGTCGGCGCGTCCGTCACCGTGATAGGTCGGGACGAACGTGCGGACCGTGACTATCCGCGACGGGATCTGTGCCTTCAGCACGGGGTAGTGGTTCTTCCGGAAGAGCGACACGAATTCGTCCTGGAATCCCCATTTCACCCGATAGAAGTACCAGACGGTCCGCTCCGCGCCGGCGGACTGCACCATCGGCGCCTGGGCGCGCACCGCTGGCGACGGAAGAGGCGTGAGGACCAGGCAAGCTACCGCTCCCGCCAAGCCGAGAATCGTTCGTATCGAGCGCTCGCACACGACCATACCCGCTCTCCTTTCGCTGGCGGAAGCATACTGCCGCGGCGCGGCCGGGCTTGATCTATTCCGAAAAGGCCTGTCAGGACTGCCGGCTGCGCATCGAGTAAGGGGGCCCACTCTGGGATAATGCCCCGGGGAGGTCGCTCATGCGCCATACCGCGTTCGTTTTGGGCCTGCTGACCGCCGTCACGGTCGCGGGCCAGCAGCCAGACAAGCCACAGCCGAACCCGCGCCAGCAGCCCGGCGCCATGGTCCACATCTTCGCCCCCGAGCAGCACGACCTGTACGACGGCCACTTCGTCATCTCCGCCAGCCGCATCTACATGATCGGCGGCCTCAACGACCCGGAAGGCTGGGATCATCTCGACAACGACGCGAAGAGCGTCCGCCCCGTGAGCGGGACGGCCGAGATCGACGTCAACGAGATTCAGAACACCGGCCGCTTCGAGGCGCGGCTCAAAATCCCCGACGGCGATCTCGTGCTCGCGATGGACAAATGGCACGAGTTCAGCCCGTGTCAGAACGGCGGCATCGTTGCCTACATCCACGAGCATGGGACCGACTCCGGCTGTGGCGACAACAACTGGCCGAAGACGGTGGGGTTTCTTGCCGGCTGGGGATACGGCCACGCCACGCTGAACGGCAAGCCGCTTTACGACAGCTACGAAATGCACTTCATGGTCACGCAGGGACTGCGCGATCGAAAGACGCTGCGCGTCAACTATCCGATGGCAAACAAGAAGCTGCCGGGTGGCGAAACGAATCCGGCGACGCAGCAGATCGACTTCTACATCCGGAGCCCGCAGCAGAACCCGAAGAACCGGCCGACACGCCAGGTCTTCGTACACTTCTTCGGGATGGAGATCGCCTGGAAGTAGGAAACGAAGCTAAAGCGTCATACCACGACTGTTTGGGAGAAACACGCTGATCCGCTTTACGGCCTCGGCCTGCGTCGCAGGCCGGCCGGGTGGACGCTGATGGGTACCAAACGTCGGCCCGTCTCTCGGCGCCCGCAGCACGGGCTGACGCCGGAACTGCTCGAACTGCTCGCCACCGGCACCTGCGTGGACCACCCGTTGCTCGAGTTCAACTACTCCCTTGAGGAACTCGAGGAACTCCGCGTGATGTATGCGCCCGAGAGTGTGCGCGAACAGCGGCGCCGCGGAAACACGGCGCACACCCGAAAGGATGCTGACCGATGACCCTCACGAATCGCGTTCGACCGATGCCCACCGGTGACCCGGCGGCCGCGGCCGTTGTTCGAGCGGCTGGTGGTGGCGACGACGCTGGCTGCTTGCCAAGCATCCTGGTCAATGTGACAAATTGCCCAATTGTGAATTTCGGCGGCGCCTGCGGGAGACCGACGCATGGCCGCCGCCGGGTGGCCTCGGCGAAGCCCACAACGGCCTTCCTCTCCGACCGGAGCTTCCTCGTTCATTAGCAATGTCTGGCTCCCTCCAACGCTCCGGTTGCAGCGGACGGCGCTGCGCGGCCTTCTATGACCACTATTAAGACGAATGATCAACTCACACTAACCGCTCTCCGACGAACCCGGTGCACTTCAGCCCCTTTTTCGTGATGATCTCCATATCCGCCCGGCGCCCGTTAACAGTTGAGGCCGCCAATACGGTCTATCGTCCTCCCCGGGCGCGTCGTAACAGAGCCACCCGAGCGACACCACGAGCGGAAGCAGCAGCAACAGGCGTCGCGTCAACGGCACCATTGTGTCTTAAAACTCCTCGGAAGGGCTTTAGACCGGCGCTCGGGCGAAATTCTTCCCCGCGCCCCATATAATGACCGCGCCTGAGGCCTTCACCTATGGATGAATCCGAATCGACACGCCGCGAGTTCATTGCCACGGGCGCCATCGCCGCCGCCGCGTTCATGATCGTGCCCCGCCATGTGCTTGGCAAAGGCCAGACGCCGCCGAGCGACATGGTCAACATCGCCATCGTCGGCATCAACGGCATGGGCGCGAGCAACGCGCAGGCGGTCATGAGCCAAAACATCGTCGCCATCTGCGACGTGGACAGTCGGCTGGTCGACGACCGGCTCAACGAGTGGCGCAAGTCGCTGCAGCCGCCTCCCCCGGCCGCACCGCGCCAAGCCGGCGCGCCGCGGACGCCGGAGCCGACGCTCGATTTCGAGAACTGGGGCCCGTCGAAACTGCAGGTGGCCGCGAATCAGAAATGGCGGCCGATGCCGAATCGCGAGGGCGTGAAGCGATTCGTCGAGGAACAGCTCCCGCGCATCAAGCGGCACGAGGACTACCGTGAGATGCTCGCGAACCAGAAAGACATCGACGGGCTGATCATCGCCACACCCGACCACATGCACGCGCCGATCGCCTCGGCGGCGATGGCCGCGGGCAAACACGTCTACGTGCAGAAGCCGATGTGCTGGTCGGTCGGCGAAGCGCGGCATCTTGCGAAGATGGCGGCCGCCAATCCAAAGCTCGTGACGCAAATGGGCAATCAGGGCCATTCGTACGACGATGCGCGGCGCGGGCAGGACTATTTGGCTGCGGGCGTGATCGGCGAGATCCGGGAAGTGCACGTGTGGACGAATCGCCCGCTCGCGTATTGGCCGCAGGGCGTGCCGCGGCCGGCGAAATTCGATGGCGACTGGAAGAAACTCGGCTGGGGCAACGCCGGCGTCAATCGGCGTCTTGCCGACGCCTTCACGAAGAAGACCGACTCGAAGATCCCGAAGGGTCTGCGCTGGGATCTGTTCCTTGGCGCAGCGCCGCACGTCGACTACCACCCGCTCTACCATCCGTTCAACTGGCGCGGCTGGGTGGACTGGGGGCAGGGCGCGCTCGGTGACATGGGCGCGCACCTCATGGACCATCCGGTATGGGGATTGAAGTTGGGGCATCCCACGTCGATCGAAACGATTTCGACGCCGTTCAACGGACTCAGCTACCCCGTCGCGACGAAGACGCACTACGAGTTCCCGGCGCGCGAGGGGATGCCGCCGGTGAAGATGACGTGGTACGACGGCGGCTTCATGCCGGAGCGTCCGGTCGAGATGGGCGACGTGAAACTCGAAGCCGGCGGCGGCGTCCTCTACATCGGCAGCAAGGGCAAGATGCTGCAGGACAACACCGGCACGCGCCCGCGCCTACTGCCCGTGGCATTGCATAACAGCCTGGGCGCGCCGCCCGAAAAGATGCCGCGCGTGCCGAATCAGGCGCACGAGATGAACTGGGTCAACGCGATCAAGGGCACCGACACGATCTCGTGCCCCTTCTCCTACGCGGCACACCTCACGGAGATCATGCTGCTCGGCGTCGCGGCGCTCCGCGCCGGCACGCGGCTGCAATACGACGGGCCGAACATGCGGGTCACGAACAATGCCGCCGCGAACAGCTTCCTCACGCGCGACTATCGGAAAGGGTTCGAGCTCGCCTAGCGCGACAGGTCGCCCTGCTCGATGCGCCGCAGCACTTCGGACCAGTTGCAGATCACCGCCGGATGATCGCGACCGGTCATGTGCAACAGCAGCACCCAGCCGTCCGACGCGACCGAGAATGCGGTCGAGTAGCCTTCGCGTGGCGGCAGCGTGGCGACGTCCTTGACCGTGCCGACGTCCAGTCCATTGCCTCTGGTGGTCACTGTCGCGAACGCGATCTTGGAGCCGCATCGGAAATACAGCTGCGTGCCGTCGGGCATCCACACGGGCGTCCCGCATCCGGTGCTGGTCACACGCCGCAGGCTGGCCCCATTGTCGGTCGGCGCGAATGCGCGCACAAAGACGTCGTTCCGACCGTTGTCCGACAGTGTCGTGGCGATCCACCTGCCATCGGGACTGAGCATCGCCCCGTCGATGGTGACGCCGGGCTGTCACAGGCCGCGCATCACGTCTACCGGGTCTCCGACCCCCTGGCCCGCAACCCGGTTGAGTCGTCGGTGGCCATCGATCCCGGTAATCGCGATCGAATGATCGCCGTCTCGTACCAGACCGGCTTCGAGAAGGGGCCGCGCCCCACCGGCTACATTGACGTCTCGCACGACAGCGGGCGCACCTGGCGCAACGAGCGAGCGGAGGATCCGCTCGGGCGTACGCAGGGCGATGATGTGGTGACGTTCGCAGGGCCGGGCATCGCACTGCATACCTACATCTGCTTTCTCGGGCCTCACGCTCGCGCGCAGCACCGACGGCGGGCGCACGTTCGTGAATCATGCCGTTGACATCCCGCCATTCGAGGTCAGCGACACGGTCACGTTCGGCGACTATCTCGGCGTAGACGCCTCACAGGGCCGTGTGGTCGGCGTGTTCCCCCATATCGTCAACGGCCAGGTCGCGTTGTCGGCGGCGGTGTTCGACTTCCGGTAGTCGCTGCCGTTCGGTTCCGGCGCATCTCTCGCGATCGGCGCCACGAGGTAGGTGTGAAACTCGACGATGCAGATCCACTCGGTTTCGCGACAGACGAGGTCCTCACTATACTCCCTACATGGTGCAACCCATGTCCGCCCTCGTCTTCGGTTTCCTGCTGCTGGCGGCGCCGATCTCGGCGCAGCGCGGCGCGGCCCCGGCGCCATGTGTCACGGCCACCGCCGCCTGCACCGAGCTGGTCACGGTCGCCGGTGGCCCGGGCCGATCGCTCGTCTATCGAAACTTTCCGCTCGATGTGCGCAATGACGCCATTACTCGCGCCATCATCGTCGTGCATGGCGCGGGCCGCGACCCGGACAATTACTACCAGTCGGCGCTGGCCGGCGCCTTCATTGCTGGTGCGGTTGAGACGGCGATGGTGATTGCGCCGCGGCTGGCGTCGAACAACGGCCAAGGCTGCACCGACACGCTCGCACCCGGCGAGATCAGTTACCACTGCAACGCCTGGCGCTCGGGTGGACCCTCGCTCAGTCATCCATCGGCAACGTCGTTCGACTTCATCGACGCGCTGCTGACGCAGCTCGCGCGCCGCGACCTCTTTCCCAACTTGCGCGGCATCACCTTAAGCGGCCACTCCGCGGGCGGGCAGGTCACCAATCGCTACGCGATGAGCAGCAAGGTGCACGACACGCTTGGGGTGCCGGTGACCTACGTGGTGTCGAACCCGTCCAGCTACGCGTGGCCGACCGACGAACGCCCCACCGGACCGGCAGCGTGGCCGCTCGATGCCAACCCGCCCGGCTTCATCCTCGCGCCGGCGCCAAACACACCGGCATTTCGCTCGCTCGGCGACGGCGACGGGTGCCGCGACTATGATCAGTGGCCGTACGGATTCAAGAATCGGACGGCCGGCTACAACGTCGCCAGCAGCGTCGAACAACTGTCGACGCAACTGGCGTCGCGGCCGGTGATCTACCTGATGGGGCAGAACGACATTCTGCCGTTGTCGGGCTTCGATGGATCGTGCGCGGCGATGGCCCAGGGACCGACCCGCCTGGCGCGTGGCCACGCCTACGCCAAGTACATCAACGAGTCGCTTGGCGGCAAGCACCGCGTTGAGGTTGTCACCGGCTGCGGCCACAACGGCCGCTGTATCTATACATCGAACAACTGGATTCGGATTGCCTTCCCAAGGTTCTGAGGCGCAGACGACGTGAGTCTACTCATCCGCGGCGGCGAGATCGTCACTGGCAGCGAACGCTACCACGCCGACATCTTCTGCGGGGACGAGCGCATCACGCGCATCGACCGCGCCATCGAACCGCCGCCTGGCGCTGAGGTCATCGACGCCAGCGGCAAGTACGTCTTTCCCGGCTTCATCGATCCGCACGTCCACATCTACCTGCCCTTCATGGGGGCCTTCGCCAAGGACACCTACGAGACGGCGAGCAAGGCCGCACTGGTCGGCGGCACCACCACGATGATCGAGATGGTCTGCCCGTCGCGTGACATGAGCGCGATGGAGGGGTTCCGGTTGTGGTGCGGACACGCGGAGGGGCAGTCGGCGTGTGACTACACCTTTCACATGGGCGTGACGCGGTTCGACGCGCAGACCCCGGGCGAACTGCGCGAGATCGTTGCCAACGGCATTACCTCGTTCAAGGTCTTCCTCGCCTACAAGGGAGCGTTCGGCGTCGACGACCTCGAGCTCTACAGAACGCTGAAGCTCGCCAAGGAACTCGGCGTGATCGTCACCGCCCACTGTGAGAACGAGACGCTGGTCGCGGAGCGGCAGCAGGAACTGTTGGCGGCCGGGCTCACCGGACCCGAGCAGCATCACGAGAGCCGGCCGCCGCGAGTGGAAGCCGAAGGCGTGCATCATCTGATGACCTTCGCCGAGTTGACCGGCGCCCGCGTCTACATTGTCCACTTGAGCTGTGAGGAGGCGCTGCGCGAAGCGCTCGCCGCGCGCGCGCGCGGCGTCGACGTCTCGATCGAGACGCTGATTCAATACCTCGTCCTCGACAAGTCGGATGCGGAGCGGCCGGACTTTGCCGGCGCCAAATTCGTGATGTCACCGCCGCTGCGCGACCGGCGCAACCAGCCGGTGCTGTGGAACGGACTCCACGGCGGCGACATTCAGACCATCGCCACGGATCACGCGCCGTTTGATGCGAGCGGGCAGAAAGAGATGGGGCGGCACGACTTCACCAAGATCCCGAACGGCATCCCGTCGCTCGAAGAGCGAGTCAAGCTGCTGTTCTCGCATGGGGTGAAGGCAGGAAAGCTCGACCTCCAGACGTTCGTCAACGTGGCGAGTAGCAACGCCGCGAAGCTGTTTGGCCTGTTCCCGCGCAAGGGTGCCATTCAGGTTGGCGCCGATGCCGACCTGGTCGTCTACGATCCCAACTATCGCGGTACGATCAGCGCCCAGACGCAGATGATGAACGTGGATTACAGCGCCTTCGAAGGCTGGCCGTACGAGGGCCGGCCCGAGATTGTGACCGTGCGCGGAGAGGTGGCCGCGCGCAACGGGAAGTTCACCGGCACGATTGGCCGCGGCCAAATGCTGAAGCGCCAGCCCGCGCCCTTCTAGCGGGCGGGTGGAGCAGGAGACGATGCACAGACGACAATTTCTTGGGCACACCGCACTGGGCGCCGTGCTGCCGCTCATCCAGGCCAGTACCGCAGTCGCCGCGCAGTCGCGGCGTCTGTTGCCACGGGCCCTGAAGCCCGGCGACACCGTGGGGCTGGTCAGCCCTTCGTCGGCCACCAACGAGCGGCTCAACCTGCAGCTGGCACAGGAAGCGATGCAGGCGCTCGGCTTCAAGGTGAAGACCGGAGAGCACTACGCATCGCGCTATGGCCACCTTGCCGGCATCGATGCCCGGCGAGCCGGCGACGTTAACGCGATGTTCGACGACCGCGACGTGCACGCCATCGTCTGCGTCCGCGGCGGTTCCGGCGCGGCACGCCTGCTGCCACTGCTCGACTATGGCGTGATCCGCGCCAATCCCAAAGTGCTGCTCGGCTACTCCGACATCACCGCGCTGCACAACGCGCTGCTCGCCCAAGCTGGGCTGGTCAGCTTCCACGGGCCGATTGGTTCTGACGGCTGGAGCAACTTCAACGCCGATCAATTCCGCCGCGTGTTCTTTCAGCGCGAGCTGATGGTCTATCGCAACAAGATCGAAGCAGACGACGAGCTGGTGCCGCGCAAGAACCGCACGCTGACTATCACCGGCGGGAGGGCGAGCGGCGAGCTGGTCGGGGGCAATCTGACGGTGCTCACGGCGCTGGCCGGTTCACCGTATCTGCCTGATTTCAGCGGCAAGATTCTCTTCCTGGAAGACGTCGAGGAGGCGCCGTATCGCGTGGACCGCATGCTCACCACGCTGAAGCTGATGGGTGCGCTCGATCGCATTGCCGGCTTCATCTTCGGCGAGTGCACCGACTGCGACCCTGGAGCCGGCTACGGCTCGCTCAGTCTCGACCAGATCTTCGACGATCACATCAAGCCGCTGCGCGTTCCCGCGTACCGCGGCGCGATGATTGGGCACATCCGAGAGCAGTTCATCCTGCCGGTGGGAGGCCGGGTCGAGCTCGATGCCGACGCCGGCACCTTCCGGCTGCTGGAGCCGGTGTTCGCGGTGTAGATCGCGGTATCGACGGCGTGCGGTGGGGCCGCCCGCGCCTAACTCATCGGCGCGTCACCGCAGCGCCGCCGGGCGCCGCGCGCCCACCGCGGTGAGAATGGCGACGATAGGCCGTATTAGCGGCCTCAACTGTTCACGGAACCCTTGTGCTCAGACCCTGAGGCGACGTGGCGGCTTCTCAGCTGCTTCTCCATGGGTATGACACGGGGCACACTCCGGGCCGCCTCGCCGGCTATTGGGCCGACTGGGATTCGACGGACCAAGTGCCGCAACGCGCGATCGACTCCCGTTTGATCTCGCGCTTCGGAAATCTCGATGCGTCGGACGGCGGGAAGGCGGGTCGCCAGAGCGTCTCAGCGGAATGCCAACATTCCAGCGGAGTCTCGTCGCTCCGGGCTAGTGGATATGTGTTGAGGAACGCGCTCAACCTCTTTTCAAATTTCACGTATTTCCTGGATGACCCCGATAACGGAGATCAATTCGAGCAAGCGGAACGCCGCACCACGACGGGTGGACGCCTGACATATCGGCGTTTGGGACACGTCCTCGGCAATCACCACGCTGAAAGTGCAGTCGGTATCCAGGTGCGTCGCGACTGGCTCTCGCCGGTTGGCTTGTATCGCACCGTCAATCGTGCGCGGCTCTCGACGACTCGTGAGGACGAAGTCGGCCAGACAATGATCGGCACCTACGCCCAGTCGGAGATCGAGTGGACCCGCTATTTCCGGTCTACTCTGGGCGGTCGCGCGGATTTCTATCAGTTCGACGTGACTTCCGATCAGCCGTTGAATTCCGGTAGCGGCTCGAAGGCGCTGTTCAGTCCGAAGCTATCGTCTGTGCTTGGTCCCTGGGCGGGTACGGAGTTCTACGTCAACTTCGGCACCGGCTTCCATTCAAACGACGCGCGCGGCGCCATCACGCACATCGATCCGTGCACCGGTGAATCGGTAGAGCCAGTGACGCCTTTCGTACGTGGAACTGACGGCGAGATCGGCCTGAGGACAGTTCGCGTCAAGGGACTGCAATCGACGCTCACCGCATGGTATCTCGATCTCGATTCCGAACTGCTGTTCGTCGGCGACGCGGAAACGACCGAACCCGGCCGCCCCAGCCGCCGCCTTGGCATCGAGTGGACAAACTACTGGCGACTAAAGCCGTGGCTGACGGCCGACGGCGACGTAGCGTTCACGCGTGCGCGGTTCCGCGACGCGGATCCAGCGGGAGACTTCATTCCCGGAGCTCTCGATCGCGTGATCTCCGCGGGGGTGACAGTGGAACCAACGAGCCGAGTCTTCGGCAGCGTACGTCTCCGCCACTTCGGTCCACGGCCGCTCATCGAAGATGCCAGTGTCGAGTCGAAGGCCACGACCCTCTGGAACGGCGAAGGTGGTATCCGGCTTTCAGGAATGGCGCGAGTGGTGTGCGAGCTTTACAACATCTTCGACGCTGAAGTATCCGACATCGACTACTACTATGCGTCTCGGCTTCAGGGAGAAGCGGCGGATGGGATCGATGATATTCATACGCACCCCGCGCTACCTCGAACGATTCGCTTGTCGTTGCAGCTCTCGTTCAAATGAGCTGTCCAGGAAGTGGTGTTGTTCATCGCCGTGGAGCGTGGGGCGCCAATGGCAATGCCGCCAGCGTCGCCTGGCCCTGTCGACCCCAGAGACCCGCGCGTCGGCTACGACCGTGGTCGTGAGGCCGACGTCGTTATGGTCTAAGCGCCTGAGTCATCGCGGGTTACGTCGATTCGCTCCGTTCTCTGTCACACTCTCGAATCCACGCGATTCGACCCGTGTCGTGGAGAAATGCTGGAGACGATAGCGGCTTGTGCGTGACCAATGCAGGTGTCCTCTTCTGCGTGCGGGCCTGCGACAAGGTGTCGCAGGGGTCGATCGATGCCTGACAGACAATAGAGAGGGAGATGTTGCGCCTCACCGCTCTTGCCGTCGCCGGCGCGGTCGTCCTGGTGTTCGCACTGAGCCGTCCCCCTCTCGAACCAGCGCCCTCGGATCGCGCAGCGGCGCTGGCTGCCTCGCTGATGAGTCCGTTTTGCCACGGGATGACACTCGCGACCTGTCCGTCGTCTGCGGCGGGTGAACTTCGGGAAGAGCTGCAAGTGCGACTCGCCGCGGGTGAAAGTGAATCCTCGATCACGGACAGCCTCGCGGTTCGGTTTGGTACTGACCTTCGCGGCTCTCCGAAACCCGAAGGCGTCGCACTGTGGCTATGGCTCGGGCCGGGCGTGGCGGGGTTGCTGCTGATCATCATCTTGGCGCGCGCCGGCCGCCACGGGAACACAGACAGTGAGTCGATCGGCCGCACGTCGATCGACACCGAACTCGCCGCCCGGCTGGACGACGAACTCCAGCAACTGGGATAAGCATGGCCGTCGAACCACGCAGCATCGATCAAGCGCCGCATGTCGTCATGCCGTGGCTCGTCCGACTGCGATGGGCATCGGTCGTCGCGCTCGCGGCCGCCGCGTGGGCGGCGCACGCGTTCTGGCAGATTCAACTGCCGATCCTGCCGCTGAGCGGACTGCTGGTTGCCATGGCCGCAACCAATGCCGCCCTGTCCGTTCAATTGAGCTCGCCCGCGCCGCGTCGCGTCGTGATCGGCGGTGCGTTGGTGATCGATGCTGGGCTGCTGACGGGCATTCTCTACTTGGTCGGCGGCCCGCTGAATCCGTTCGGCATCGTTTACCTGGTCGGCATTACCGTCGCGGCGATCTCGCTCGGTATGCGATGGGCAATTGGACTGGCGGTGCTGTCGAATCTCGCCTATGCCTTCACATTTTTCAATCATCGGCCGTTGGAATTCATCGAAGGTGCACCCAGCGGCACGGTGATGACCCTGCACCTGTCCGGCATGTGGGTCGCGTTCGCGGCCGCCGCGGCACTGATCGCATATTTCGTCGGACGCGTATCGGAGGCGCTGGCCGATCGCGAGCGAGAGCTCACCGAAGCGCGCGCCCTTGCGGCCAAGCGCGAGCGATTGACGGCGCTGCTGGCGCTCGGCGCCGGCGCCGCGCACGAACTGGCAACACCGCTCAGCACCATTCGCACGGCTGCCGGAGAAGTCGAGCGCATGATGGCACGGCAACCGGCGGCCACACCCGATCGCACCGCCGAGTACATCACCGTGATTCGTGAAGAGGTCGATCGCTGCACCAGCGTGCTCGACCAGTTGAGCGGCCGCGCGTCACCGACCGCTGCTGGTGAGTCACGGGTCGTGCTCTCGCAGCTGGCAGATGAACTCCGGTACCGTCTGGGCGAATCGTTGTCACGCCGGCTCGATATCGAGCTGCCACACGCGGTACCCGCGGTAGATGTGCCGGCAGAGCCGCTGCGGCAGGCACTGATCGCCCTGTTGCGAAATGCGTTTGACGCCTCCTCGCCGAATCAACGCGTGACGATGAAGGTGGAGCACGATCGCGGGTTCCGCGTGGAGATCGTCGATCACGGGTGCGGCATGGATGAGGCACAAGCCGCGAAGGCCGGAGAGCCGTTTTTCACGACCAAACCCGCCGGCGCCGGCCTTGGCCTCGGGCTGTTCCTGGTGCGCGCCTTCGCCGATCAAATGGGCGGCTCGCTCCAACTGCGTTCGACGCCTGGAGCCGGCACGACCGCCACGCTCGCGTTGCCGGCGAGGACATGATGTCGCGTATCGTGTCGAACATCCTGGTCGTCGAAGACGACAATGCGTTCCGCAAGGTGCTGGTGACCGCGTTTCAGGAGCGCGGCTACGAGGCTGAAGGCGTCGCCGACGCCTCGTCTGCCATTGCCGCAGCTGAACGCGACAGTCCGGAAATGGCCGTCGTCGATCTGCGGTTACCGGACGATTCGGGGCTCGAAGTGGTCAAGCGGTTGAAGGCGATCGATCCGACCACGTCGATTGTCGTGCTCACGGGATACGGCAGCATCGCCACCGCCCTCGAGAGCGTGAGGCTTGGCGCGATGCACTACCTGACCAAGCCCACCGATCCCGATCGGATCCTCGCGGCCTTTCAGCACGGACTGGCGGCCAGGCCCCGCGATCTGCCGACCGATCCGCCATCCCTCGCTCGAGTCGAATGGGAATACCTCAATCGCGTACTGACCGATTGCGACGGCAATGTTTCGGAGGCGGCGCGTCAGCTCGGGATGCATCGCCGGTCGCTTCAGCGCAAGCTGTCGAAGATCCCTGGAACAAGATGAATCCGGTCTGATTAACGGGTTGCAGTTCGATTCGAGGGCTGCGACAACGTGACGCAGGGGCGTGGCTTCGGCGAGGTCAGAATCGGTCAGTCGGCGTGTGTCCGCCGCCAGGAGTCTGATGATGTTCACCCGAGTACTGTCTGCCGCCCTCCTCCTTGTATCATCTGCCGCATTCGCCCAAGACGCCGGTCAACCGGTGCGGCTTCGGTTCGCCGCCACCGTCGGCGCCGACCCGGTCGCGTGCGGCACCACCTACAAGGACATCGGCACGACGAAGTCCAATATCAGCTTCGTCGACTTTCGCTTCTATGTGTCAAACGTGCGTCTGATGAAAGCCGACGGCAGCGAACAGCTCGTGACGCTGACGCAGGACGGCCTGTGGCAGGTCGATACCGTCGCGTTGCTCGATTTCGAGAACGGCTCGGGAGGTTGCGCAAACGGTACTGAACAGATCCGTGACGTGATCGAAGGATCTGCGCCCGCCGGTCGTTATGTCGGCGTGCGCTTCGATCTGGGGCTGCCGTTCGACAAGAACCATCAGGATCCGACACTGCAACCGTCACCGCTGAATCTGAGCCGCATGTTCTGGTCGTGGAACGCCGGCTACAAGTTCATGCGCATGGATCTGCGTACGACGGGACAGCCGAAGGGCTGGATGTTGCACCTCGGCAGCACTGGCTGCATGCCGGCCGCAACACCGACGACGGTGCCGACGTCCTGCGCGAGGCCCAACATCGCGACGATTGAGTTGCGTGACTTCGACATCAGCAGCGGCGTGATCGAGATGGACGTCAAGCGACTGCTCGCCGCGAGCAATGTCGACATCAACACGCCCGAGACCGCGGTCGGCTGCATGTCGGGTCCGTCGGATCCGGAATGTGCACCGCTGTTGTCGCAATTCGGTCTGCCAATCAACCCGGCGGAGGCCGCGACACAAAAGGTGTTCCGTGCCCGCCGCACCGGCACCGTCGCCGCCCAACAGTAGTGAGGACATTCAACGCCGCGCTGCTCGGCGGCGCGGCTTGCTTCATCGGCACGCTGTCTGTGGCGCTGGTCGCACAGCAGCCGGCGCATATTCATCATGCCCCGGCACAGTCGCGAATGCTGGCGAGCCCGCTCGATCTCGCTGAATCGGATCTCGACGCGGGCAAGCGTGCGTTTGCATCGCGGTGTTCGTCGTGTCACGGCGCTGACGGCAAAGGTGGCAAGCCTGCGAAGCCGGGCGGAGCGCCCGCGTCGGACTTGACCCGAGCCGACTTGCGGACGCACGCCGACGGTGAGCTGTTCTGGGTGATCACCAACGGGATCGGCGACAGCGGCATGCCGGCCTTTGCGCCGCGCTTGTCTGACGTCGAGCGATGGCAGCTAGTCGCGCACCTGCGTACGCTCGGCGGCGTGAAGCTGGATGTTCGAACCGGAACGGATGCCGGTCCTCGCTACGTGTGGGATCTGCCACCGGGATTTCCGCGCCCACGTGTACCGGCGGACAACCCGATGACGGTCGAGAAGATCGAACTCGGTCGATACCTGTTTTACGACACGCGCATGTCGATCAATCAAACGACGTCGTGTGCCACATGTCATCGCCAGGAATTGGCGTTCACCGACGGCAAGGCGCGCGCGGTCGGCGCGACGGAACAGATCCATCCCCGTTCATCAATGGGGCTTGCCAACATCGCGTATTCGCCGGTGCTGACGTGGGCGAATCCCACGCAGCGCAAGCTCGAGACTCAGGCCTTGGTCCCGATGTTCGGGGAGGATCCGGTCGAGATGGGACTATCCGGCATGGAGAGCTACCTGCTCGCGCGGCTTGCCATGGTGCCGGAGTACCAGAAGCTGTTTGCCGCGGCCTACCCAGGCCAGGAGAATCCGTTCTCGCTCGCCAACATCACACGCGCTATCGCGTCGTTTGAACGGTCGCTGCTGTCTGGACGATCGCCCTACGATCGCTATCGCACCAGTGCTGACCAATCGGCGATCTCCGAATCCGCCAGGCGCGGTGAATCCCTGTTCTTCGATGAGCGCACCGAATGCTTCCACTGTCACGGCGGCTTCAATTTCACCGAGACCGTGGACTACGTGGGCAAAGGCTTCGTCGAGGTCGAGTTCCACAACACCGGGCTCTACAACCTCGGCGCCGCCGGCGCGTATCCGGCTCCGAACACCGGTGTGCATGCGGTGAGCGATGACGAGGAGGACATGGGACGGTTCAAGGCGCCGTCGCTGCGCAACATCGCCGTGACCGCGCCGTACATGCACGACGGCAGCATCGTCACCATCGAAGACGCCATCGCGCACTACGAAGCGGGTGGACGAACCATCGCGAGCGGCCCGAACAAGGGCGTCGGCGCGAACAACCCGCACAAGAGCAGCTTCGTCAAAGGCTTCACCTTGACACCGCAGGAGCGCGCCGACCTGAAGGCGTTCCTCGAGAGCCTGACCGATCGCGATTTCATCACCGACGAACGCTTCGCCGACCCCTGGCCGTCGCACCAGCGGGGCCAATGATCACCTTGGAGGATGTTCAGATGAAACATACCGCGCTCACGTTGATGGTCGCCGCGTTCGTGGCGGCCTCGGCAATCACCGTACTCGCTCACATGAAGGCCGAGAAGATGGAACCCGCTGCCGACGCGATACTGAACGCACCGCCCGCAAAAGTGCAGGTGTGGTTCACGCAGGCGCCCGATCCGAAGTTGAGCAAGATCGAGCTCATGGGACCGGCCGGTGCCGTCACGTTGAGCGGCTTCCAGGTCACGGCCGCCGACAAGTCGGTGATGGCGAAGATCGATGCGAAGCTCGGCGCCGGCAAGTACACCGCCCACTGGCAGTCTGCCGGTGACGATGGCCACGTCCAGAAAGGTTCGTACTCCTTCTCGGTGAAGACGACCCACTAGAGACTGTTTGCGTGGACGACGGCCTGCAGCTCGCCTGGCTACCGAAGGCCGTCGTCTACGTGTGCGCTCAACTTGCGATCGGGCTGGTCGTGGTCCGCAGCCTCGATCGAGCGCCCTCGATTCGCTCTGCCTGGTTTCATCGCACCGCGGTCGCTGTATCGCTGCTCCTGCTCAGCGCGTTGGCGGCGCGAGTGTGGGTACAGTCCGCGTCGGCGTTCGGGACCGCGGATGCACTGCTGGCTGAAAACGTGAAACTGATCGCACTCGAGAGCCGCTGGGGCGGTGCGTGGCGCCTGCAGGCCTACGCCGCCGTCGCGATGGTGCTGTGTGCGTCGATACCTCGCCGCGCGGGCTGGGGTCCGTTCACGATCAGTTCGATCGTGCTGGCGCTCGTGATGCCGGCGCTGGGTCATGCGGGTGGCAGCGTGTCGCGTCACGCGCTTCACGCATTCCACAACCTTGGCGCCGCTGCTTGGTTGGGTACCGTCGGCGTGATGACACTGGCAGCATGGACGCGGCCGCGATCTGAATATGGATCGATCGGAGCGATCGTGGATCGGTTTTCGCCGATGGCGCTGGGCGCGGCTGCGGTCGTTGCCGTTAGCGGCGTCACCGCCGCCTGGCTCTATTTGGGCTCGTGGCAGGCGCTGATCTCTACAGGCTACGGTCGCGCGTTGTTGATCAAGCTCGTGGCCGTCGGCATCGTCGCTGGATGCGGCGCGATCAACTGGCGGAACGTGAGGCGAGGCGATCCGCCCAATCGCACTATCATGGCAGTGGAGTGGCTGGCAGCAGTGCTCGTCGTCGCCTTGACGGCCATCCTGACGGAAACGGAGCACCCATGAGCTGCCGGTGCCAGTGACCGTACCCAAGGAGAAGCTGATGTACCGTTTCGCACTCGTGTCGATGTTCGTCGCACTTGTCGCCGCCGTGGCGCAGGCCCAGCAACCAGGAGCGAAGCCGCCCGACCACATGCAGCATCGCTTTGACGATCCGGCGAAGTTCGCCAAGTCCTTCGACGATCCGAAGCGCGATGCGTGGCAGATGCCCGATCGCGTGATCGCCGCGTTGAAGCTTGCACCGAATGCCGCGGTCGCGGACATTGGGGCCGGCACCGGCTACTTCTCGATGCGACTGGCGCGCGCGGTGCCGAAGGGCACCGTGTACGCAGTCGACATCGAACCGAACATGATCTCGCACCTCAAGACGCGAGCCGCGACCGAGAAGCGGACCAACGTGACGCCGGTGCTCGCATCAGCCGAGTCGCCGAACCTGACGCAGCCTGTTGACGTCATCCTGATCGTCGACACGTATCACCACATCGGCTCGCGCAAGGCGTACTTCCAGGCATTGCGTTCGAAACTCAAGCCCGGAGGCCGCATTGCCATCGTCGACTTCCGCAAGGACGCGCCCGAGGGGCCGCCGGCAGAATTCCGCTTCACGCCGGAACAGATCAAGAACGAGATGGCCGAGGCCGGCTACACGGTCGACTCGGAACATGACTTCCTGCCGCGGCAAGTCTTCCTGATCTTCAAGGTGTGATGACGCGGATCTCTCGAGGATGCTGATGCGTGTGCGAAGGATGAAGACGCGGCCATTCAGGTCGTCGGCATCGGTACGTTGGGCACCGCACCCGCCACGAAATAGTCCGCCGAGTGAAACGCCAGCAGTTCTCCACATGAAATCAACGGGTGATCCGGTCAGCGCGGCTTCTCCGCTGCAAACCGGATGATGCGCATGCGCACCTGGCCGAAATCGGGCAGTGCGATCGGCTCTTCGTAGTGAATGGTGCGCAGGCCCTGGAACATGTGCGGCAGCTCACCGGGGCCGCACAACGAGCCGCCGATCTTGAATGTCTTCGCGGCGTCGGTATGGAATGCTTCCATGATCAGCACGCCGCCGGGCTTCAACGCCTTCTCGATTCGCGGCACGTTCGCCGGATCGCAGCCGGCGTACGACAGCAGGATCAGATCCCACCTGTTCTCGCCCCACTCGAACGTGTCGTCGCGCGCCTCGATGGTCGTCAGCGTGAGTCCAAGCGACTTCGCGTTCTGCTGCGCGATGGCCATGGCCTGCACCGCCGGGTCGAATCCCGTGACTTGCCAACCCTGGCGTGCCAGCCAGATGGAATTGCGTCCCTGCCCCATGCCCATGTCGAGCGCGGTCCCCGGCGTTCTCCGCTCGGCGATCTGCGTCAGGAACAGGTTGGGCATGACGTTGAAGCGCGGCTTGTCGGTGGTGAAGAAGGTGTTCCACCGATCCGCCTCCAGCCGCCGGCCATCGCGCTCGATGACGGCGAGCTGTCGATCGATCTCCGCCGCCGTCACTCCCTGCTGCGCGAGTGTTGCGCGATAGCGCTCGAGCAGTTTGGCATCCCGCTGTTCGACGGGAACGCCAAACAGCCATGCCAGGTACCGATCGTAGATCTGTTGCTCGGGAGTTCGGTCAGGTGTCGCTGTGCTCGTTTGAGCACCGGCCAGGGCCGGCAGACAGAGCAGAACAACCAGGACGGCGAAGAGAAGTCTTCGGTGCTGCATGGCCGAAGACTATCGTGGCGAACTTCATGCGGCTGCGTCACGTTGACGCAGCCGCATGACAATCGCATCATGACGCGTTCGACAGAATCTCTCGGATTCCACGGACCACATCGTCGACACTGGCCTCGTAGGCGAACGTCCGGTTGACGTGGCCTTGTGGGTCGAGCGCAAACACCGCCGTGGTGTGCGAAATCGTGTACTTCGCCGCCGACTGCGGCGTCGGCACGATCTTGTATGAGGCGCCGTACTGCTGCACGACGCGATCGATCTGGCCCTTGGTTCCCGTCAGGCCGACGGCATCCAGCGTGAAGTTGGCAAGGTCCGCCTTCAGCACCTCGGGCGTGTCTCGCTCAGGATCGACCGACACGTAAAGCGCGCGCACGCGCTTGCCATCCTCGCCGAGCCTGCGCACCGCCGTCGACAGCTTCGAGAGCGTGGTCGGGCAGGCGTCCGGACACGAGCTGTAACCGAAGAAGATCAGCACGACCTTGCCGCGTTGCGACGCGAGCGTGAACGGCTTGCCATCGTGATCGGTGAGCGTGAATTCGCCGCCCGCCGGCAGGACGGCCGTCGCAACCGGCGCCGCCGACTCGCACCCGATGGACACGATCGCGCTGAGTGCCAGAGCGACAGCAGTCGCTGCGATACGACGCCGTGTCATCGCTGAGACGCGGGCTTGCGCACCGCCGCGTCGCTGGTCAGCTTTGTACCGTCATCAAGCGTCAGCGTCAGCTTGATTTTGTCGCCGTCGGCGACCTTCTTCTTCATGTCGAAGAGCATGACGTGGAAGGAGCCCGGCTTCAGCTCCACTTTGCCATGCGCAGGCACCGAAATCTTGCTGACCGGCGACATCTGCATCATGCCGCCTTCATTCTTCATCTCGTGCAGTTCGACCTTGTCCGAGATATCCGAGCTGGCGGCGACAATCGCCAGCGGCTTGTCAGTATTGTTCTCGACTACGACGAACGCGCCGGTCATGTTGCGGTTGCCCATAGGCTCGCGTACCCAGGCATCGCGAATGGTGACGGCGGCGGTTTGCGCGTGCGTGGCGACGCCGGCCAGCATCATGGCGGCGCACAGCGCAGGGAGAGCGAACGGCTTAGGGGTCATAACTGGATACTCCTGTTGTCAGTGCGAATCGACGTTGAGAGACATCACGTACAGCGCCAGTGACCGCCGCTCGGAGTCGGACAGATGCGGGAACGGCGGCATGCCCTGGTTGTGGTGCGCGTCGTGGGAGATCTCCGCGGGATGATCGTGACGGGCGATTCCGACGGCGAGCATCTGTGCCAGCGCGGTCTGATCGAAGCGCGTCTTGAACGTCGATGCGCGATGCAGATCGGTGGGTTTGGGATCAAGCGTCGGCGCGAGACGATAGGCCGTATTAGCGGCCTCAACTGTTCACGGAACCCTTGTGCTCAGACCCTGAGGCGACGTGGCGGCTTCTCAGCTGCTTCTGCGACCGGAACTGGCGTATCGAGCACCGAGTCAGCGGCGACTTGCCCAGCCTTATCCAGTAGGCCGATGGCCAAGGCGACCAGGGTAGGGTCCCTCAGCGGATTCGCGCGCACGACACCGGGGGGCTGCAGGACAAGTCCGGTAAGGAGTCTTTGAACCCGGGCGGTGCAGGGTTATTGACCGTGCCTGGCTCTGGCTGCGGGACGGCTTAGAGTCGCTGCTGCCGCCAGCCGATCGAACTCAGGGATGAAATGGCAACGTCTTGTTACTTCGGAAGTAACTTGCTTTCTTGCCACCAACGTTGTTGCCGCTCGTTGAAAACTGACCAGGGAATCGCGGTTGTGCTCGCCTTTCTGTGGGATGAGGTCGAACTTCCACACCAGCTTTCCCGTGCCGACATCGAAGGCCTGCATGACGCCTGGCGGATCGTTGCGATAGACGAAGCCGTCCCACACGCCGTTGCCGACGATGACGAGATCCTTGTAGATGACGGGAGGCGAGGTCTGTGTGTAATGCAGACGATTGGTTCACCACGTCAGGTGCTCGGTCAGATCGACCTCGCCCCGGTGCCCGAAGCCGGGGATCGGCTGGCCGGTGGTCGCGTCGAGTGCAATCAGCCGCCAGCGGCTGTTCATGAAGACGCGCCGCTCGCCTGGTCCCGTCCACACCGCCACACCGCGATGCACGTAGCCCGTGCCGTTGGGCACCTGTCCCCAGTCCGTTGCGCGTGGGTCGAAGTTCCAGATCTCCTTGCCGCTCTCGGCGTCGAGCGCGATGACGCGGTTGTAGGGCGTGCTCAGGTACATCACGTCGTCGAGCATGAGCGGAGTCACCTCGAATGCGCCGGGACGCACGGTCTGGCCACCGTGATGGACCGCGTTTTTGAAAGCCAACGTGATGGCCAAGTTGATAGCCAAACGCATGGACGGAGGTAGAAAACCCGGACACTCTCGAGGGGCTGATCCACGATCGTTCCAATCGGCTGTCCCTCGGTCATGAAGAACACGCACTGATAGAGGTGACCGTCGCTGCGGACGATCAAGTAGTCGTAGTCTTCGAGGAGGGTGTTGCACCCCGTCCCGCGGCCGTCCGCCAGTTGTGGCCGGTTGGCTTCTTCGGGGATGGCGGCCTGCGCACCGGCGATGTCGAGGCGCCTTCGCGTATCATCCAGTCTCATGAGACATCTTCTGGTGTGCGGATTGCTGGTGCTCGGCTGGCCGCTGGCCGCGCGTAGCAGAGCGGCCGATGACCTGACGGTGATGGTGTCGGGCGCCGTCCGTGACGCCTATCAGACGCTCGTGGCCGACTGGCAGCGGTCCACCGGCCATCGCGTCACCACCATCAGCGGCGCGTCGATGGGTGATGCGCCGACGACCATTCCGAATCGCCTCAAGCGGGGCGAGCCGGCGGATGTCGTGATCCTCGCGCGGGCATCGCTCGATGCGCTCGCGAAAGACGGCAGGATCGTAACGGGCAGTGAAACCGACCTGGCGCGCTCGCGGATTGGGATGGCGGTCAAGGCCGGCGCGCCGGTGCCCGACATCTCGTCCGTGGACAATTTCCGCAAGGCCCTGCGGCAGGCGAAGTCGATCGCGTATTCCGAGAGCGCCAGCGGCGTCTACATCTCCACGCAGCTGTTCAAGGCGCTCGGCATTGCCGATCAGGTCGCCGGCCAGGCGAAGATGGTGCCGAGTCCGGTCGCCGACACGGTCGCCCGCGGTGACGCGGAGATCGGTTTTCAACAGATCAGCGAGCTGCTCCCGGTGGCCGGCATCACGCTGGTCGGCGCCATTCCCGACGCCGTGCAGAGCATCACCGTATTCTCGGCCGGCGTGGCGGCCGCCTCGAAGTCCAGCACCGCGGCGCGGCAGCTGATCGCCTACCTGGCATCGGCGCCCGGACGCGAGGCGATTCGCCGCGCCGGGCTCGAGCCGGTCACCGCGCCACATCAGATCGCCCTGACGCGCGTCTTCCCCAACGCCGGACAGATCGGACTGTTTGTCGCCCACGCCGACGGCAGCAACGAACGGCCGATGTTCGACACGCCCGGAATGGACTACAACGCGACCTGGTCGCCGGATGGCGCGTCGATCGTCTATACGTCGGACCGCGAGGGATCGCAGGAGCTGTTCCGCATCAGGCCGGACGGCACCGGGCGCGAGCGGCTCACCGATCATCCGGCCTACGACGATCAGGCGGCGTTCGCGCCGGACGGATCGCGGCTGGCGTTCGTCAGCACGCGGGACGGCGGCTACGCCCGTATCTACACGCTGGACCTGCGCTCGAAGCAGACCCGCGCGGTGACGACGACCACGCGCGAGACGGGGATCGGCGGTGACTTCCGTCCGTCGTGGTCGCCCGACGGCCAGTGGATCGCCTTTTCGTCAGACCGCGGCACCACGATGAAGATGGCGCGCGGCCGCTGGGAGGCCCTCCAGCCCGCCGCCCTCTACCTGGTCAGGCCCGACGGCACCGGTCTGCGGCGCGTCACCGAACACGCCGACTTCTGCGGCACGCCGCGCTTCAGCGCCGACGGCCGCCGCCTGCTGGCGCACTGCATGCCGATCGAGCACACGCTCGAGACCAGACGACTCAACCCGCTGCCCGGCAACGACACCCAGCTGGTCTCGATCGACATCGCGACCGGCGCCGTCACCGTGCTTCCCGCCGGCCCTGGCGTGAAGATCAGCCAGTCGTTTCTTCCCGGCAACGACATCGGCTACGTCCGCAAGGATGGCGCCGAGCCCGGCATCTTCTACACCAGCGGCAAGCGCGGACCGCGCGGCAACGTGCGCGTGGCCGCGTGGTCGCCGGACGGCGCCCGCGTGGTCTTTCATCGCCGCCTGAGCGCGCCGCCGACGTCGTGGCTGCGAACCTTCAGTCGGCATCCGGATTACGAGCTCGCGCTGTCGTCGGTGCTGCCGTCATTCAATGCCTCCGGCGATCGGTTGGTCATGGTCGGCCGGCCCGAAGGCACGAACATCCTCGGCTCGAGCATCCAGGTCGGCACACCCGGCACCGACGCCACGACGACGATCTACCGGGACCTGACCCGCAACGTGCTGGGGCCGACCTGGTCGAACGACGGCAAGACGATCATGTTCGGCGTCGGGACGTATCCGACCTTCTTCAATGGCTTCGTCAATCGCATCCTGAGCCACGAGCAGCGCGTCGAGGGCGGCGCGCAGATTGCCGCGATCAACGCCGACGGCACCGAATACCGCGAGGTGACCCGCGGCGCCAACAACAACGGCTTCCCCTCGATAGCGCCCGACGGCACGCGGTTCGTCTATCGCACCTTCGGTCCTGACGGCGAGGGCCTGCGGATCATGAACCTCGTGACGCGCGCGGTCACGACGCTCACCAACGGCTACGACAACTTCCCGCTGTGGTCGCCGCGGGGCGATCGGATCATGTTCTCGCGGGTGGTGGACGGCGACTACGAGATCTACTCAATTGCTCCCGACGGCACCGGGGTGAAACGTCTGACCACCGCCGTCGGCAACGACGCGCACCAGGGCTGGTCGCCGGATGGCGCGTCGATCGTCTTTGCGAGCAGCCGAATGGGGTTCAAGGATGAAGGCGCCTATACCGACGCGCCGCAACCGTACGGCGAGCTGTTCGTGATGCGCGCCGACGGCACCGGCGTCGAGCAGCTCACCGACAACCACTGGGAGGAAGGAACGCCGGCGTGGCGGCCCTCTCCCGCGACACGCCGCTAGTCAGCGGCCGGGCGGCTTCTTCGCGGGCGGCGGCTCCGGCACGTGCTGATAGTTCAGATTCGGCTGATTCGGCCGGAGGTGCTCGACGTCCTTGTTGTTCTCGTTGCACGTGTACGGCAGCACGCGATCGCCGGGCTTGCCGCGCGTGAAGGTGCGCTCGATCGACCATGGCCGGGTGAAGTACACCGGGTCGTCGTAGGTCACTGTCCACTGGATGGTATCGGGGCCGGTCTTCCTGAACCGCTCGGTCAGGCGCAATGTGGCGCTGTGCTCGTGGCCCGCGGTGTCGAGCCAGCTGCGCTCGTCGATGCCCTGCGTGTCAACGACCAGCGTGTCGCCGTCCCATCGGCCGATCGAGTGGCCCATGAAGTAGGGATAGTCGGCAAGGTCGTCCGGATGCGGGCGGCCATCCAGGTAGATCGACCGCCAGATCGACTGGTACTCGAACAGGATGCCGATCATCGTGTCGCTCTGCACGAGCAGGAACGGGAACGGCGCCGTGAATCCTCGTGACGGCCCGGCGGGCAGGCAGATCGCGGTCGGGTCCTTCGCGGTGTCGACCGTCCGCCAGCGCTCGGCGCCGAAGTCCGTGAACGGCGGCTGCCTGCCGAGCGCGACCGAGAGATCAGGTGTGTATTGATTGATCCAGAAGCCGTTCAAGTCCGGCCGTGCCGGCGGAGCCGGCGCCTGCGCCGCGGCGCCCGCCGCCAGCGCGGCAACGGCGGCAATCGCGGCGACGGCGCGAGCACGCCACGTCAGGGGAGACATCAGCGACCCTTCGTGTAGTAGGTTTGCTGCCCGACGAACAGCTTGCGGCCGTCGGCCAGGACCGCGGTCTGCATGTTCACCAACTTCGATCCGTCGCGGGCGAGGAACCCATCCACGGTAATGATCTCGCCGATTTTCGCCGAGTCCTTGCGCCAGCCGGCGCGATACAACGTACTGGGCGCGCCGCCCTCGATGGCCCAGTTCGCCGTGCCGCCGCCCTCGGCCACGTCAATGTAGAAGTAGATGTGCGGGTTGGCCCATTCCAGCTTCGTGATCGGGCCCTTCAGGGTGATCGGCTTGGTGCGATCGTACTGCGCCGCAAAGGAATGGTGGGCCTCCGGTGCCGGGCCGGATGCGCATACGGCGATGAACGTCAACAGGGCTGCGATTCCGCGCGTCATGCGGCCTCCTACGCCTGGTGAGAAACAGTCCCGCCGCTGACGTGTGCCCGATTGAGATCGCAGCGGGGCCCCATAGTACCACGGCCCTCGATGGCGGATTCCATAAAATCGGACGTGGCGGCGCCAGCATCGCGGCGCACACATCGCACGTGCGCTACGGGAGGTATATTGGCGTCACCATGCCTCCCCCGCACCTCGTCTTCGTGGTCCAAGTTGTCTGGTTCACGCTCTCGTTCGCGGTGGTGGCGCGCATGGTGATCTGGCCCTATTCGGCCCGCCTTGATCCATCGCGACGCGCGGCGCTCTGGATCGCGCCGCAGATGTCGCGCGCCCTCGGCCTCGGGCTGCTCGTGCCGAACCTGTCGCCCGGAATGCCAGCGGAGATGTCCGTGCCGACGGCGATAGGCGACATGACCACCGCCGTGCTGGCACTCCTGGCCTTCGTCACCCTCTATCGCCGCCACCGTCTCGGCCCATGGTTGGGCTGGGCATGCATGATCGTCGGGATCCTCGACGGGGCACACGCGCTGACGACCGCCGCACGCCTCCAGGTCACGGCGCACATGGCGGCGCAGTGGTACGTCCCCGCGCTGAATGTCCCATTGATGGCGGTATGCCACGTGGGCGGCGTGGTCGCGCTTCGCCGGCTCGCCAATCACAGGGAGGCTTAGGGTTCGCCCTCCGCGGTGCTCGGCGTCCAGGAGCCTCGCGGTCGCAGCTGCTCTGGGAAATCGTGACGGTAGACATTGGTTCATGCGCGGACGACGGCCGCGCACCCGGCACGTCGCGTTCTAGCGTCTTCAAGTCGGGGGGGGAACGGTTTCGAAACCATGGTGCGCGATTGATGTCGCACGCTACGCCGCGCTAGAATCCGCGCGAGTCTGCCGCGCGTGCGGGCGTTTCGCGACCCCTGGATGGCTCGGCGCGCCGGCGGCGCGATTGATTGGAGGGCTGATGCGAATCTTGGTGGCCGTCTTCGTGACGAGTCTCGTCGCCTCACCGTCGTCCGGGCAGGTTGTGCCGGCCATCGACATCAAGGCCGGCGAGGTGCAGGCCTTTCTGGCGGCCTTGCCCCGCGACGCGGTGAGCGATCGCCCGATTCGCGTGGTCGACGTCGGTGGTTCCCAGGTGGGTGTCTACGGGGTGTTCAGACCACGGACCTCGAAGCAGGAGGCGATTCTGCACGACACCACGGTGAGCGAGGTCTACTACATGCTGTCGGGCGCCGCCACGCTCGTCACCGGCGGCACCATCGCGCCGCCGACCAGGCAGGCGGCTGGTCTGTCTGGGAGCAACCTCCGCGGCGATCGCATCGAGGGCGGCGTCAGCCGCCGCATCACGCCCGGCGATATCGTCATCATTCCGCCGCGAACCCCCCATTGGTGGAGCCAGCTCGACGGCGACATCGCCTACCTGATCGTGCGGCCCGATCCCAACAGCAAGTTGACGCGCAAGTGAAGGGCGTGTGCTGATGCGCGACGCGAATTACCCGGTTGCTGTCACGGCGCTCACGACCGCCGTGTTCTGCGTCGGCCTCCTGGCCGCTGGAACGTCGGCGCCGGAGACATCGGCGCACGCCGGTCAGGCCGACGCCCGCAGAGTGGCGGTGCGCAACGAACGGCCCAGACCCGGGCAGGAAGTCCTGGTGTTGCGCCATCAGCAGCTCAGCAAAGGCGCGCACGAGGCCTACTACCGATCGAGTCTCGCAGGGGTCTGGCCCTGGTACGAGAAGATCGGCACGCGCATCGTCGGGCAATGGCTGGTCATCGATCCGCCCGGAGACGCCTCGTCTGACCACGCCTACCGACTGGCCCGCTACGCCAGCTTCGAGCATTGGCGGGCCACGCGGGATCCCGCCAACGTCGGTCTCGGCGGCAACGGACCCGATCGTGAGAAGAGTCTCGAATCAGGACGCGACCGGTCCGGAGTGCAAACCGGTTCGAAAGGCGCCTACTTCCTGCAGGGTGAGTTCGCGCCGACGCGGCCGCTGTACATGCCGGCCGTAAGCGAACAGTACGCGCTGGTGGCGGGCGAGGCGGCGTCGGCCGCCGACGCGCTGATTGCCGTTCGCAACGGCGCCGCACAGCAGGGCACCGAGATCGTCGAGCTGCGCTACCAACGGATCGACAAGGGGACGTTCGAGCGATTCGTGGCTGATACCCGCGATGCGATCTGGCCCTGGGAAGAGAAGCTGGGCGCCAGGCCGATTGGCCAGTGGAGAGTCATCCATCCCGACGCGCCGAACCGCACCAAGCCGGACCCGGCCTTCGACGAAGTGGTGACGCTCACCCGCTATGCGAGCCGCGAGCATCGGCTGGCGCTGCAGCCCGATCGCGCCGTGCTGGCGGGCGGCAACGGCCCCGATTGGCGCGCGTGGCGCGACGCGCTGGCGGCGCAGGCCCCGCTCACGCGGGCGACGGAGATCGAGGTGATGCAGGGCGACATGTACCTCAGCCCGCCGGTGTTCCTGCCGCCGCTGAACGAGAAGTACCGCCTGGCGCGGTGATGCGATGCGATCCATTCTCGTCGCGCTGGCGATCGCAAGCGCTCTGAGCGCAGCTGTCACGCCGCCAGACAGGGATAGCGCGCGTGCCGTGGCGCCGGTGACGGCGACGCGTCTGCCCGGCAACCCGCTGATCACCACCCGCAGCTCGCCGGCGCTCGGCGACAACATCAACGGCCCGACGGTGATTCGCGTGCCCGAGTGGGTCGTCCGCCCGCTGGGACGCTACTACATGTACTTTGCGCATCACATGGGGGCGCACATTCGTCTCGCCCATGCCGACGCGATCGGCGGCCCCTGGCGAATTCACGAACCTGGCACGCTCCACGTTCGCGACACCGCGTTCTACCGCCCGCCGCCGGATCCGCCCGAGAACCTCGAGGACTTCTACACGCACGTGGCCTCGCCCGAGGTCATGGTCGACCACGAGCAGCGCCGGTTGCTGATGTGGTTCCACGGGTGGTGGACCGAGGGTTCGATGTGGCCGGCTGGGCCCGCGGCCGCGCGCGAGTGGGCGCGCGCCCGCGGCTACGGGCAGTTCACGCAAGCGGCGGCGTCCAGCGACGGCGTCGCCTTCACCACCCAGCCGGCGGTGTCGCGGCTGTCATACCTGCGCGTCTTCCAGCATCGTGGTTCGTGGTACGGCATGGGGCGGCTCGGCCAGTTGGCGCGAGCCACCGATCCGCAGGCGCGGTTCGAACCCGGTCCGAACCCGTTTGACGACGGCCCGTATGCTCGTCGCGTTCGCCATGTCGCGGTGCTGGTGCGCGGCGATCGGCTGCAGGTGTTCTTCAGCGCGATCGGCGATGCCCCGGAACGCATTCTGCACTCGACGATCGATCTCACCGGCGATTGGTCCACCTGGCAGGCGTCGCTGCCGACCACCGTGCTGGAGCCCGCGGCGCCGTACGAGTGCATCGACCAGCCGGCCGGCGCCTCGGCGGCCGGCGACGTCAAGGGACGCGTGCGTCAATTGCGCGATCCCGCGGTGTTCGAGGAGAACGGACGCGTATGGTTGTTCTATGCTGTCTGCGGTGAGCAAGGCATCGCCGCCGCCGAGCTGCAATGGCCGCCGGCCGCCGGTGCAGAGTGATCGGCCGACTGAGCGCATCCGAAGGAGCAGCCATGCCGCGTCAATTCTTCGCGACGGTCATCTTATTGGCGAGTCTCGCGTCGGCGACGACGATCGCACTCCAGTGGCCCCAGTTCCGCGGATCGCGGGCCGGCGTCACCGATGACGACCCGCGGCTCCCCGACACCTGGAGTGAAACGGAGAACGTGTTGTGGAAGACGCCGTTGCCCGGGCTGGCGTGGAGTTCGCCCGTGGTCTCGGGCCAACACGTCTTCGTGACAAGCGCCGTCAGCACCGGCGCCGAGGCCACGCCGATCAAGGGGCTCTACGATCCCGGTGACGATCAGGGCAGCGTCAAGTCGGCGGCGGTGCACCGTTGGATGGTGTACGACCTTGACGTCGAGACCGGCGCCATCCGTTGGGAGCGCGAGCTGCACCGCGGTCCGCCGCTCATCGCCCGGCACATCAAGAACAGCTTCGCGTCAGAAACCCCCGTGACCGACGGCCAGCGCGTCTACGTCTATTTCGGCAGCATCGGCATGGTCGCGGCGCTCGACATGAGCGGGACCGTCCTGTGGAAGGCGGACATCGGCGCCTTCGAGGGCCACCTGGGATTCGGCGGCGCTGCCTCGCCCGTGCTGCACCGCGGCCGGCTCTATATCACCAACGACAACACCGTGCGTTCGTTCATCGTCTCGTTCGACGCGGCGTCCGGCAAGGAGATCTGGCGCGTCGGCCGTGAAGAGCGGGGCAACTGGTCCACGCCGTTCGTCTGGGAGCACGCGCTGCGCACCGAGATCGTCACGGCCGGGACGGGCCGCGTGCGCTCGTATGATCTGGACGGGCGGCTGCTGTGGGAACTGCGCGGCATGACAACGCTCACGGTGCCCACGCCGTTTGCCGCGCACGGGCTCGTCTACGTCAGCTCCGGCTACCCAGGCGCGGGGCTGCGGCCGCTCTACGCGATTCGTCCCGGCGCCAGCGGCGACATCTCGCTGTGGCCCGATCCGGCGGGCGCCGGGCCCTCGTCCTTCCCTGGCGAGCGCCGGTCGTCGCCCAGCATCGCCTGGGCATACCCGCTGCTGGGCACCTACAACACCACGGCCCTTGTCTACGGCGACTACTTCTACACGCTTCTCGATCGCGGTTTCCTCGTCTGTCACGACGCGCGCACCGGCGCGCCGGTGTACGGGCGCACCCGTGTGTCGGCGTCCTCCAGCGGGTTTACCGCCTCGCCCTGGGCCTACAACGGCCTCGTGTTCGTCCTGAGCGAGGACGGCGACACCTTTGTCATCCAGTCCGGGCCCGCCTACAAGCTGCTGCGCACCAACGCGCTCAACGAGATGACCCTGGCCACGCCGGCGGTCGCCGCCCAGAGCGTGTTCATCCGCACGCAGTCGAAGTTGTACCGGATCGGCAGGAAGTCCTGATGCGACGCCGACGCCTGCCGGTGATGCGATCCGTGATCGTCGCCTCGATACTGCTCGTTGCCGATGGCGGATTGTGGGCGCAGTCGATGACCTTCTCGCGCGTCGGCGTCATCGACGCAGCGGTCGACACCGTCGAGATTGCCGCCGGGCATGCCTACACGGCGTCAGCCAAGGTGCTTGCCGGCTACGACCTGACGAATCCCGCAATGCCGAAACCGACCGGCCGCTACACGTTCCCCGAGGAGATCTGGTCGTTTCGCATGGTGGGGCGGACGATTTACGCCGGTGTGAACTTCTTCGGGCTCGGCGTGCTCGACGTGTCGGCGCCGGCGACGCCGGTGCTGCGCAGCACCTTCAAGACCCCGGGACAGGCCAAGGTAGGCGCGGTGGTGGGCACGCGCGCGGTGGTGATCGATCACATGGAGGGGCTGGTCGACGTCGATCTCTCGAATCCGGCCAAGGCGGTCGGACAGGGATCGTTCTTCCTGGACGGCTACGCTCGTGACGTTGTGGCGGCCGGCACGCTGGCGTATGCGGTCGACAGTCCATCGGGCCTCTACGTATTCGATCTCTCACGCCCCCCGCCCCTCGCACCCATCGCCGCGGTGCAAACGGGAACGGCGCTTCGGCTGATCGAGGTCACCGAGTTGCCAAACGGCCGTCGACTCGCGGTGCTGGTCGGCGGCGGCCTGCTGCAGATCTACGACGTGTCATCACCGACTGAGCCTGCGAAGCTGTCGACATTTCGCACGCCGGGCGGGGCCCAGCGGATCGCGCTGCAGGGTGCGCTGGCGTATGTCGCCGACGGCAAGGCGGGTGTGCAGGTGATCGATCTCTCCAAGCCGTCCGCGCCTCAGGTGGTCGGAGCGTTTCAAACCGCCGCGGCGGCGCGTGACGTTGCCGTGAGCGGCGACCTGCTGCTCGTGGCCACCGCCGACGAGGTACTCGTGCTGCGGACGCGCGCGACGCCCTGACGAACTTCATCGACGGGCGGTGCGAGACTCTCGTTTCATGGCGGCTCCTTGTTGGCGGGCTTTCGCCCTGGTTTGGTCACCAATCGTCCAGCACGACCGGTGAGGCGCCGCCGCTCCGCACATTTCAACAGCCATTGGGACATCCCCGTTGGCGCTGCACTAAAGGTATCTGGAGTATCAAATTGTTTGGAGGAGAGATGGGATTTGCGCGCATCGCGCTCGGGCTCTCGGCGCTCGCATTTGCCGGCTTTGGCGTGGCATGTCTCGCTGCGCCGGTCTCGCTGGCGGCCACCGTCGGCATCGTGCTGCCGGAGCCGGCCGCGGTCATTGACTTTCGCGCCACCTACGGCGGATTCGAGGTCGGCTTCGCCCTGTTTCTGGTCTGGTGCCTGAGGGCGGCCGATCGGGTGCGCAGCGGCCTTGTCGCCTCGGCACTCGCCATCGCCGGCTTTGCCTGTACCCGGCTGGTCGCGCTGCCTATTGACGGCCCGCCGCGCCCGATCATCTACTGGGTTGTCGCGCTGGAGTTGTCGGGCGTCGCCGTGTCTCTGTTCGCGCTGCGCCACCTCGCCAACTGGTCCCGTTCGCGCCGCGGAGGAACCTTCTGATCGCACGCCTGCGCCTCTCCATCGTCGTCGCGGCGCTTGCCGCGCTCGTCTGGCCGACCCTCTCGTCGCCGCAGACACGCGTTGCGCCAGACGCGGTTGTCGCCGTGCTCGGCATCGCGACCGAAATCGTGCCGATCGAGCGCGCGTTGGCCGACGCGGTCACGCGGACGATTGGCGGAATCGTGTTCACGGAGGGTCGGCTCAGCGGACGCCGCGTCGTGGCCGGACGCTCCGGCATCGGCAAGGTCAACACCGCGATTGCGGCGACGATGGTCATCGAGCATTTCACGCCGGCGGCGTTGTTCTTTTCGGGTACGGCTGGCGCGCTCGACCCCGCGCTCGGTCCGGGCGATGTCATCATCGCCTCGGCCATTGCGCAGCATGACGTCGGACTCATGACCCCGAGCGGGCTGACGCGTCGCCCGACGCGCAGTTACCTCCCCGGTGGCGCCAACCCCCTGTTTTTTCCGGCGGCTGACGAGCTGCTGGAGGCCGCGCGCCGCGTCGCCACCCGCGTCGCGTTGAAGCCGCTCCAGGCGCACCGCGCACCTGTCGTCCGCGAGGCGACGATCGTGACCGGCGACGTGTTCGTGGCCGATACCCACCGGCGCGACGAGCTGCGCGCGCTGGGCGCCGCCGCCGTCGAGATGGAAGGTGGCGCGATGGCGCAGGTGTGCTGGCACTACAAGGTGCCGTGTCTCGTCGTCCGGAGCATCACCGACAGCGCCGACGGTTCCGCCAGCGATCGATACCAGCAGTTCCTTGCGGGTGCCAGCGAGAACGCCGCCATGCTGGTGACCGCGGCGATTGTCGAGCTCGGCGCCGCCCGTTAGCGTCGTCGGCGCGGACGGCGCGGTCCAGTGGCAACTTGCCTGAGGTTTCGAGATGACAGACACGTCGATTCCCGGCCGGTTCGTGTGGCACGAGCTGATGACAGACGACGCCGCATCGGCCGCCATCGAACGGCTCAAGGACCTGAAGGCGCTGCTCGAGTGGCGGGACATGCTCCTGGCTCTGACCGTGATCGAGGCCGTGATGCCGTACAAGGAAAAGGTGATAACGAACCTGCGACACTCCCTCGCGCCCCTGATGACGGCAGCGATGAAGTATCGTGTCGTCTGGAGGAGCGATGGATCGGCGGACATTTCTGGCCGGCGCGACGGGTATGGCGGCGGTGCTCGGCGTCGACTGGCGAGCGCGTCTCGAGGCCGCGGCGCAGGCCAGCGCCGGGCGCACGCCTGACGAGCTGGCGCGCGACGAGGACTTCTGGCTGCAGGTCCGCCACGCCTTCACCATCGACCGCAACCACGTCAATTTCAACAGCGGCAGCGTCAGCCCGGCGCCGCGCTCGGTGCAGCAGGCCGTCACCGACTACTGGACGGTGATGAACATGAGCCCGTCGCTGTACGTCGACGAGCAGCTGCTGCCGCGCCTCGAAGTGCCGCGGCGGCACTTGGCGCAGATGTTCGGCTGCGATCCCGAAGAGATCGCGCTGACGCGCAACACCAGCGAGGCCATGCAGATCCTGCAGTTCGGGCTGCCGCTCCGGGCCGGCGACGAGGTGCTGACCACCACGCAGGACTACCCGCGGATGTTGACGACGTGGCATCAGCGCGCGGCGCGCGACGGCATCGTGCTCAAGACGGTGGCGTTCCCGGTGCCGCCGCCGAGCCATGACGATCTGGTCGAACGCCTCGAGCAGGCGATCACGCCGAAGACGAAGGTGATCCTGATCTGTCACGTCACCTATACCACCGGCCAGATCTTCCCGGTGCGCCGCATTTGCCAGATGGCCCGGTCACGCGGCATCGAGACCATCGTCGATGGCGCGCACGGCTTCGCGCAGTTTCCGTTCACCCGCGACGAGCTCGACTGCGACTACTACGCCACCAGCCTCCACAAGTGGCTGACTGCGCCGATCGGCACCGGATTCCTCTACGTGCGGCGCTCGAAGATCGGCCAGGTCTGGCCGCTGATGGCCGCGCCGTTGTCCATGCGCGACGACATCCGGAAGTTCGAGCAGATCGGCACGTTCCCGGTCGCGATTCCCGGCGGCATCACCGAGGCGGCCACCTTCCACCAGAGCATTGGCGGCGCGCGCAAGGCCGCGCGGCTGCGCTACCTGCGCCGCCGATGGGTGGCGCGCGTCAAGGACCTGCCCAAGGTGCGGGTGCTCAATCGCGACGAACCCGAGCACACCTGCGGCCTGGGCGCGATGGCCATCGACGGCATCGGCGCCGCAGCGCTCACGGAGTTTCTCGAGCGCGCCTACCGCATCCACGTGCGGCCCCGCGTCGTGGACGGCGAGTTCTCGTGCGTGCGCATTGCCCCGAACGTGTTCACGACGCTCGAGGAAGTGGATCTGCTGGCCACGGCGCTCGAGCGCGCGGCCACGCGCGGAATCGCGTAGGGCAGGATGGTAAGGAGCGCGGCGTCTGCTGAATGCTCGCGTGTCCGGGACTAGGCGGCGGAACCGCGGACGCTGTAGGGACGAATCAGTACTTCCGCGGACATCCCGAGACCCTGGCGGAGCTTCCGCATCATGTCGATCGTGAGCGCCCTTTGACGGTTCATCACTTCGGCGACGCGCGCACGGCTCCCGAGATAGGGCTCGAGGTCCCGGCGTGTGAGGCCGCGGCTTTCCATGTGGTACAGCAGCGCTTCGATCGGATCCGCGGGTTCGATCACCTCGTGCTCGGACTCGTAGCGATCGACCAACGTCGCCAGAACCTCGAGGCGATCTCCGGAGGGCGTATCAGGCCTGGCGTCCATCAGCCGTTCGATTGCCTTGAGCGCCGCACGGTGGTCAGCCCTGGTCTTGATGGGACGAATCTGCATGAGCGGCCTCAGACGGTGGCTAGGTCGATGCGGTCGTACGCCTGATGCGTACCGATGATCGCGCGTACTACATACAACTGTCATAATGACGGCCTGTCGCCCAAGGAAGGTGCTGCATGAGTGCGTGTCGTCGCCTGCTGTGGCTGTCGCTTCTCGCCACCGGTCTGCTGGCCCCGGTCGTCATGGCCCAGACCTATCCCCACGCATTTCCCCGTACGGGCGTGACGCGGCTGTTCGAGAATGAGCGTGTCATCGCGTGGGACGTCAAGTGGCTGCACGACGTGCCACAGCCCTATCACCGCCATCAGTACGACATGGCCGGCGTCTACACGGTGTATGGTCCGATTCAGGTGACCGGCGTCGACGGTATCGTCGCTCCCATCACGCCGTTTGCCGTGCCACGGCCCTACTACCAGCCGAAGGGCATTACGCACAAGGAAGAGGCCATGGGACTGGCCGGTGCCCCGGTGCGCGAGGCCGTGATGCTGGACCTCAAGGAGGGGACGTTTGCGCCCGTGACACGCGCCGGCACTCCCGCCGCATTCCCCCGCGAGGGGGCCGCCAGGGCGATCGACAACGACCGGGTCGTCGAGTGGGATTACGCGTGGATTCCCGGGCGGCCGGTCGAGACCCGCATTTATGAACGCGATGCCGTCGAGGTGTTCTTCGACGGCGGCACCATCCGCTACCGCACGCCCGACGGCAAGGAAGAGACGCGCACCTTCTCGCGCAAGGATGCGCGTTTCATTCCCCGAGGCACCATCCGCAGTGAAGCCGCCGTGGCCGGCGCGCCGCGCGCGGTCATCGTCGAGCTCAAGTAGTTCAGGGGGCCACGCCGCGCATCCTTTGTCTATGTGATGTGAGCCCCCGACACATTGACATAGACGCTGTACAGGGACTGACTGGCGGTCATGAAGAGCCGATTGCGCTTCGTGCCGCCAAAGCACACATTCGCGCAGTTTTCGGGTAATCGGATCATGCCAATGCGCTCGCCGGTCGGCGCGATGATCTGCACGCCGGGCCGCGCGCCCGCCCAGATGTTGCCGTCCGTATCGCAGCGGATGCCGTCGGCCGCCGCCGGCGCACCGGTGCCGGGAATGTCGAGCTTCGCAAACGTCTTTCCATTGCGCAGCGATGTGCCGTCAACCTCGAACACCCTGATCTCTCTCGGTGCCCCGGTATCGGCGACGTAGAGCAGTTTGTAGTCCGGCGAAAAACACAGGCCATTCGGCCCGCCGAACCCGTCGGCAACTTTCTCGATCTGGCTGGTCTTCGGATCAACCCGATACGCCGCCACCGGAAGTTCGGAGTCCGCCTTGAACCCCTCGTAGTTGCCGTTGATGCCGTAGGTCGGATCCGTGAACCAGATGCCGCCATCGGGATGCACCACGACGTCATTGGGAGAATTCAGCCGCTTGCCATTGAAGCGTTCGGCAATGACCGTGACCGTGCCGTTCGGCTCGTAACGCACCACGCGCCGGCCGCCGTGTTCGCCAGACAGCTGGCGTCCTTGGAAATCGAACGTGTTGCCGTTGCTGTTCCCCGACGGATTCCGCATCACCGACACGTGCCCATCGTCTTCGATCCAGCGCAGCTGCACGTTGTTGGGGATGTCGCTCCACACCAGGTAGCGGCCCACGCCGTTCCACGCCGGCCCTTCCGCCCACAACGTGCCGGTATGGTGCCGCCTGATGGTGGTGTTGCCGATGATGTAGCGGCGAAATCGAGTGTCGAGCGCGATGATATCGGGATCGGGATAACGAACCGGTGCCTGCCCGGACCAGTCGCGCGGCGTGGGATCGGGCGAGACCTGCGCCGGGGCTTGCGCAAGGCCGCGTGCACCGGCGGCCGCTAGGGTCAACGCTCCTCCAAGAAATGTCCGACGGTTCATCTTCAGCTCCAGACTGTCGGTGCCGGCTCTCGCCCGACTCCCGAGAGTTTACTGCCTCGTAAAGGTGAACTCGAGGATAACCCCGGGATCGGCGAGCACATTCACCGTCTCTCCTTTGTCTCCCATGGTGACCCCGTGATCATCGGTGCTGACGTAAATGTGCCGTCCATCGGGACTGATCGCCAGGTCGCGGAAGCGATTCGACAGCTTGAAGTATTCGAGCGGTGCGCCGTCAACCGACGTCCCATCGCGGCTCAACTTCACGCGATACACCGCGCCCGTGCGCATGCCGGTGATCAGGACCGAGTTGGCCCAGCCGGGAATGGCCGGTGACGTGTAGAGATCGATGCCTGCCGGCGCGATCGTCGCGGCTCTGGCGGCGCGGATGTCGTAGCCGGCCGGCACCGTGAAGAACGTCACCAGCGGCGGCACGAACGGTTCGTGCCACTCCGACTCTTTCGTGACCGGCACCGGCGGCGGCGAGGTAATGGCGTCGAACTGCAACGTGCGGCACGGTTCCGGAGACGACGCCGACCAGTTTTGATACGCGTAGCTGCGGTCGTCGCGATAGCCGGCGACCAGCGGCCAGCCGTAATTCTGTCCGGCCGCGATCAGGTTGAGCTCGTCGTCCGAGCTCGGTCCGTGCTCGGCGGCGTAGAGCCGTCCCTCCGCGTTGAAGACCATGCCCTGCGGATTGCGATGGCCGTAGGACAGGATGTGGCTGCGCACGCCCTGGAGCACCGGGTTGTCGTCCGGGATTGAGCCGTCGAGGTTGATCCGGAGAATCTTGCCCTGGTAGGTGCTCCAGTCGCGAGCCGTGACCTCGTCGGCGGTCGGCAGGTCCTGCGAGCGCGTCGGGTTGCAATAGTTGGCGAGCCAGTTGGCGCCCTGATCGCCGCGCGACACATACAACTTCGCGTCCGGCCCGAACAGCAGGCGGCCGCCGCCGTGATCGTCGTGCGCCGGCAGGCCGTCGAGCACGTCGATGGGGGACGTCAGGGTCTGCGACGCGCGGTCGTAGGTGTAGCGGCGGATGCGCAGGTTGCGCGTCACGGCGTCACCCGGGTCAATGTCGTGGGTGTAGGCGAGATAGACGTAATCCCGGCCACGGCCCTTCAATAGATCGGGATGCAGCGCCATGCCGAGCAGGCCTTCCTGGTCCGACGACTGGTAGACGCCCTCGAGCGCCAGCGCGACGCGCTTGGTGCCGTTGGCGGGATTGACGCGCGTCACCCGGAACGCCGATCGCTCGGTGACCCACAAGAATCCGTCGGGGCCCCACGTGATCTCCCAGGGATTGCCCAGCGCCGTGGCGACCACCCGTTTCGTAAAGTGCTCGGGCCCGGGGTTGTGATGGTTGCGGGGATTCTGCGGATGGGGCGCCTGCGCGCCCGCGAGCGCGGTGCCGAGGGCGGCCAGCGTGAACAGCAGGGTCCAGGACGTGAGACGGTTCGTCATGGCTTGGGCTCCACCGAGTCAATGTACCGAATCCAGCTCCTGATGCGTTGCAGGGAGGCAATCAACATCGCGTCGGCGACATTCTCCCACGTCACACTGGCGTCTACATAGTGTATGGTCCGATTCAGGTCACCGAGGCACCATCCGCTACCGCACGCCCGACGGCAAGGAAGAGACGCGAACGTTACTCGCGGAAGGATGCGCGATTCATTCCCCGTGGCACCATCCGCAGTGAAGCCGCCGTGGCCGGCGCGCCGCGCGCGGTCATCGTCGAACTCAAGTAGTTCAGGGGGCCACGCCGATCGGCACGCCGCTCTCCGCATCGTTCAGCATGCCGACCATGTGGCTCTCACTGAACTTCGACTTGCGGATGATCGCTCCTCGCCGAGAGCAGACTACTTTCAGGTGTCTGGCGGTCGGGGAAGCTTCCACTGTTTCGAAGGCGACATCGCTCGAGCTATACGCGAATGGTCTGGTGGCGGGATTCACTCACTACGCCTTCATGAGGTTGTGCTTGAACACGTTGGCGCGGTGGTAGTCCAGATAGGCGTTCTGTTCCCGCGAAACCTCGCCCACCCGAGCGCCGGCGTCGATCCCCCAGGCATCAAGCAACTTGTCGCGCACCTCCGGGACGATGAGCAGCGACTGGTCGCTCGAGAACGTGATGTAGCCACCGTCAAACAGATGGTCGATGTGCGGTGAGAGCAACAGCCCATTCGAGCCATCCAGGCGTTCGGCGTCGGTTCCATCACGCCAAGGCTTGATGTGGCTGGCCTTGAGATGCCTGGCGTCGTCCACGTGTGTGACTCGGCACGCGGACTCCCGGAGCAGAACATTGGCCCTGAAGACGCCTTGCCCGCGTCGCGACTTCACGACCTGATTCCTGAACGTTGGACCGACGATGCCGCGGTCGATGATCTGCTGGTCCGGCTCGAACGGCTCCGAAGGCGTCTGATAGTCGGCGATGCTGGCGTAGGCGTCCCAGTACGCCTGGCCAATGAGCCCGATGAGGGCCTGGGCCATGGGCTCAGGGACTTCGGCGAGATACACAGACTGGAGACCGTCGCCGTTCGCTTGGAGCGGCGAATACCTGGCGGGCAGAAACGGTCGGATGATGTCGATGTGGTCTTTCGGGCGCAGCTGATGTTCCAGCGCGCAGTAGTCGACCGGAACGAACCAGCCTTCCTGGGACCAGTTCAGGCCCGCTGAGCCGAAATCCGGCTTAGGGCTGGTCTCGGCGGGACCCGTGACGACGCCGATCGACTTGATGCGAGTGTCGCAGAACGAGAAGATGGCGTCGCCAGGCGCGACCGATCGCATGTTCTCGTAGAACTGGTTTCGCACGCCGTTGGCGTTCCGTTTTGGCGACCACATGAAGCTACCGCGGACCTCGGCCCGATACGTCTGATTCTGATTCACCCACCAGTACCGCATCGTCGGCCCCTGCGTCAGGAGGCTCGGTACACCTGCTCGTTGTGCCAGCGCAGGTAGTCCGGCCCGGGCGTGTCCTCGCGATCACTCGGAAGGGACACACGGGAACCGTGGAGCGGATAGTAGCTGTGGCCGTTGTCGTAATCGAGCTTCAGTCGAGGACTCACCTCGACGCGGTACTCGGGCGTAATCGTGAAGTAGCCCTGGTCGAACAGCCTGTGCAGATCGGCCCTGAGCAGAACTCCGTTGCGCACTTCATGGGGACCGTTCTTCGCGTAGGGCTGGATATGGGAGGCTTCCAGCGCCGGCAGGGAGTGCTCGTCCGTTACGGCGCAGGCGCGAGAATACGCGTCCATCACCGCCACACGGAAGATCCCCTGTCCGAGGCGCGGCAGAACCAGGTGTGGCGTCCCGTATCGCGGCGCCTCCTCCCGTAGGACAGCCATCCGACTCGCACTCGCCGCGAGGCCGACGACTGCGGCTCGGGCGCGACATTCCTCCCATATGCGCAAGCCTTCTCCGGCGGCAAGATCGTATCGCTTGTGGCGAAGATTGGCGGGCGGCCAGTCCACGGGCCCCTGAACCCACGCATCCCGAGGAAAAAAAGTCGGCTGGGCGAGGAGAATGCAGCCGATCTGGTTCGACGGTGTTGCAGCGCGGTAGTCGATCCGGGCGCGGATGCCACCGATGCGACCTCGCATCTCATCCAGCGTCGCGCAGCCATTCTTGATGCCGAAGGTCTCCCACGCGAGCCAGTCCGGCAGTCGTGCGTACCGAGCGAAATAGGCAAACCCACAGATCGCGTGGTCGTGGCGCGCTTTCAGCTTGAAGAAGAACGGCGCGCCAACGTCGCCGTGGAAGGCGAAGTGCGCAGACGGCGTCCAGAAGTTGACCTCGTCGAGGCCGTCCTGCGCGCGCAGGAACTCGTACCAGCCGTGGTCCGTGATGGCGACCGTGCCGTCCACACGCGGAATGATACGGGACTGTGGCGAACAGCAAGCGTAGGACCTACACTGTCAGCCTGATGACGTAGGCTCGGAATCGGAGAGGTCAGAAGTTCTTGCGACTAGACACTGGTGCAAGTCGCTGATAATCAGTCGGTTGCGCCGACCAGGAACGTGTGGGGATGGCGGCCGTGCAGTAGGATGACGGATCCATTCACCAGTCAAAGACCCGGCGAGGCCTGACGCGC
>Ga0194120_10000846_pt1 | contig 57152 bp, 56 predicted proteins | sample TA2MahCa65mmetaG_FD_148642 | JGI IMG/M metagenome (GOLD analysis project Ga0194120, IMG submission 148642) | Freshwater microbial communities from Lake Tanganyika, Tanzania - TA2015019 Mahale Deep Cast 65m | ecosystem: Environmental > Aquatic > Freshwater > Lake | place: Tanzania: Lake... | reverse complement strand
CCGGCGCCGCTGGCCAGGGGTTCCAGCAGCGCGCTGTAGGTGGTGGCGGAGAGTTTGCTCGTGGAAAGGCCAGCATCGGTGCTGGTGCCGCTGGTCAGCGGTGTGCTGTTGAATGTCTGGGGCGCAGCCGGCAGGGCGGTGGCGATTTGCCTGCGAAGCCAGTTTATGGCGTGGTCTACGCCGGTTTCAGCGGCAGACAGGGTGTTGTCCTGCGTGGCCTGGCTGCGGGCAAGATCAATCTGGCTGCTGCCCACATAACCCAGCCCCACGCCCATCAGGGCGAGCGCAAGCAAAGTGAGAAGCGCCAGCATCAGAACGCTGCCGGATTCCCGCAGCCTTCCCGGCGCGCGGTTAGGGCACGAGCGCGACATTGCGTATCCTCACGGCAGTGGCGTAGGTGCGGCTCATGGCTGTGCCGCGGGTGGTGGCGATGGCGGGTGCGCGCAGTTGCAGGGAGATGGTGACCATTTGCGGCAGTCCGGCGTAGGTGCGTCCGGTTGCTTGCGGGTCCCCCGCCACAAAGCGAATGTTGTCCACCCAGTCGGCCACCACATCCTCGCGCCCCTGGGTCCAGGCGCTGCCCGACCACTGGTCGCGGCGTTGCCACAGGCGGCAGCGGGTGGCGCGATCGCCCGCATGGGTGCGGGTGTAGTAGCTGACGCCGATGCGCTGGGTGCTGGACAAGTCGTACACCGTGGTGACACGGCAGGATTCTCCGGGATTGCAGCCGCAGGTGCCGGCCGGGATGCCGCCGATGGCACCGGAAAAATCCACTGCCGGCACGCCGGTTCCGGCGAGCGGCCCGTAGGTGGTGGAGAAATCCTTGTAGCCTGCCGCGCGCAAATCGCGCGCCAGCACATCCAGCACCTGCAGGGCGCTACGGTCGGCGGCAGCCAGGGCGCTGAGCTTGCCGTGATAACCGACGAATACGGCGTAGCCGGCATAAAGCGCCGCGATGCTGATGCCGCCCACGACCAGCGCGATCATCAGCTCGATCATGCTGTGGCCGCGCTGCGCGGCAAGGCGGCCGGTGTTCATGGGGCGGTGACGATGCGCCGTTGCACGATGTGGTTTTTGCCGCCCTGCGAGGCGAGCGTAACCGTGACGATGTACCGCTGCGGCGAGCTGCCGGGGATGGTCTGCACGGTCACTTTGCGGGTTTCTGTGGCAGGCAGGAGGGCAGGCGCGGTGCCGATGGCGCCGGCGATACGGTCACACCAGACTCTTTTCTTGCCTGTCAGTGTGCCGCATTGCGCGAGGCTGCCGTCATAGGCGGACGGATTGATTCCGCTGGCGGTGTCGGTGGCAATCTGTTCCATGATTTCCTGCGCGGCGAAATTGGCCTGGATGCGTTCCGTGGTGCGCTGGATGCTGGATTGCGCGAAACCGTAGAAGCCCTGGAAACCGAGAAAGCCGATGCCGATGACCACCACCGAGACCAGCACTTCGATCAGGGTGAAGCCGGCAGCGGGCGGGGCGAGTTTCATTCGGTTTCCAGCCACTGGCTGGCTCCGGGCGACAGGCGGTATGTGCGGATGAAGCCGGTGGAACCGGACAGGGTCAGGCGGTAGGCGCCGTAACGTGCGCCGGCAGGGTCGCCGCTGTGGTGCAGGAAGAACTCGCGCGTGCCGCTGGTGCTGCCATCGCTGGCAAAGCTGATGCTGCTGGCGCTGCATGGCGTCAGCAACACCTGCGCCGGATGGTGCAGCAAGGAGGAGGCGGGGCTTCCCGCAGGCGGATCGCTCTCCAGCAGGGCGTTGTTGGCGTCGTTGACCGTGGCGCTCACTTGGTTGCCGGTGCATTGCAGGCGGCTGCTGCCGGGCAGGGTGCGCGCCTTGAGCCGCAGGTATTGCATTTTTGCGACCAGTGTCTGGTAATCAGCCTGCAAGCGGCGCTTGGCAAGCCATTCCTGGATGTTGGGAAAGGTCATCGCCGAAACGATGCCGATGATGGCAACGACGACGATGATTTCCAGCACGGAAATGCCGGATTCTAGCGATGGCCTGGCTGTTTCATTCCGGATCAATCTTGCCGCCCTGCAACAGCATTTGCACCGCGGTTTCCATCGGCATCATGCCCTCGCTGCGCGCGGTCTGCATCACGCCCGGAATCTGGAACACCTTTGCTTCGCGGATCAGGTTGCGCACCGCGCTGTTGCAGAGCATGACTTCGAAAGCGGCGATGCGTCCAGGCTGCCCCTTGCGGCGGAACAGTTTTTGCGTCATTACCAGTCGCAGCGATTGCGAAAGCTGGGCGCGCACCTGGTCCTGCTGCTGCGGGGGGAACACGTCAATGATGCGGTTGATGGTGTTGGGCGCGCCGCTGGTGTGCAGGGTGCCAAACACCAGGTGGCCGGTTTCGGCGGCGGTGAGGGCGAGCTGGATGGTTTCCAGATCGCGCATTTCGCCCACCAGGATGATGTCCGGATCTTCGCGCAAAGAGGCGCGCAGCGCGGCGGAAAAGCTGTCGGTGTCGCGCCCGACTTCACGTTGCGAAACGACGCAGCGCTGGCTGGCGTGGATGTATTCGATGGGGTCTTCGATGGTGATGATGTGGCCGGCGCGGGTGCGGTTGATCTGGTCGATCATGGCGGCCAGCGTGGTGGATTTGCCAGAGCCGGTGGGGCCGGTGACCAGAATCAGGCCGTTTTCGTGGTGCAGGATGTCGCGTGCGGCGGCTGGAATGCCGAGCGCGTCCATGGCGGGGATGCGGGTTTCGATTTTGCGCAGCACGGCGGCCTGTCCGCGCGAAGTCCGGAACAGGTTGACGCGGTAGCGTTCGCCTTCCACTTCGATGGCGAGATCCAGGTCGTGGTGTTCGGAAAACCGTTGGGCGGCGGCGGGCGGCAAAATTTCGTGCAGGAAGGCTTGCATTTCGGCTGTTTCGATAACATCCTCGGGGAAGGACTGGATTTCGCCATGCAGGCGTATGGCCAGCGGTTGTCCGACATGGAAGTGCAAGTCGGACAGCGCGTGCTGGCCGGCGTAGCGGACGATTTTTTCCCGGATGGGCATGGGCCGTGATTCCCCCGCGGTCTCTGAGCACAATATCACATTGATAGATGGATTTTGTGACGCGCTGACCTATTCTCAGATCGATGCTTCGAAGTGATGTCCTCCTAAGTCCCAGCGCGCCCGGTTCTGCAATCGCATGGATCGCATCTGCGTGCGGAGGCCAGTTCCGGGCTACTTCCTTCGCGCACGGCGCAAGCCCGCGATCCGCCTGCCCGGCTCCGGCGACTCGTAGGCGCGCGCGAACTCGTCCACGCTGGCGCGGATGCTCGCCTCCAGCGGCAATTCCTCCCACATCTGGCACAGGCGCTTCTGGGCGCGGATGGACTCATCGCTGCCGGCGAGGATCGCATCCACCGCGGCGTTGACCGCAGTGTCCAGGTGAGCCGCCGAGGCGACCTTCTCGACCAGGCCCCATTGCAGCGCCTCCTGCGCCAGGACCGCCTCGCCAGTCATCACCAGCCAGCGCGCGCGCCCCGCGCCCGCGAGGCGCGGCAGCAGGGCCGCCTCCACCACCGAGGGGATGCCCAGCCGCACCTCGGGCATGGAGAACAGCGCGGTGTTCACTGCGATCCGGATGTCGCAGGAGGCGGCCAGTTCCAGCCCGGCGCCGATGCAAAAGCCGTTGATGCGCGCCACCACCGGCACCGGGCAGTGGCGCATCGCGGCGCAGGCCTGGTGCACCTGGCCGATGAATTCGCGCGCCGAGGCCGGGTCCAGGGAAGCGAGCGCGTCAAGGTCTGCGCCGCCGACGAAGGCCTTGTCGCCGGCGCCGGTGAGCACGATCGCGCGCAGGCCGTCCTTCAGTTCCGCCTCGTGCATCACGCGCACCAGCGCGGCCATTGCCTCGCGCGTGAAGATGTTGAGCTTGCTCGGATTGTCGAGCGTGACGCGGGCGACCAGGCCGTCTTTGCGCTGCTCGTAGTCCAGGCGGACCATCAGGCGGCCTTCGCCTGCGCAGCCATGAAGGCTTCGAGCTTGCGCGCGTCGGCGTCGAACTTGCGGATGCCCTCCGACAATTTCTCCACCGCCATGGCGTCCTCGTTGTGCAGCCAGCGGAAGGCCTTCTCCTCCAGCGACAGCTGCTCGATGGGCATGCGCAGTGCGGCATCGGCCGAGAGTTTGGCCGGCACCTCGCCTTCGGTCCGCGACAGCCTCTCCAGCAGCTCCGGGGCGATGGTGAGCAGGTCGCAGCCGGCCAGCGCCAGGATCTGCGCCGGCTTGCGGAAGCTCGCGCCCATCACCTGGGTGCGGTAGCCGTGGCGCTTGTAGTAGTTGTAGATGCGCCTCACCGAGGCGACGCCGGGATCGTCCTCGATGGCGATGTCCTCGAGCTTGCGCGCCGCCCGGTGCCAGTCGAAGATGCGCCCGACGAAGGGCGAGATGAGCGTCACGCCGGCCTCGGCGCAGGCCACCGCCTGCGCGAACGAGAACAGCAGGGTCAGGTTGCAGTGGATGCCCTCGCGCTCGAGCTGCTCGGCGGCGCGGATGCCTTCCCAGGTGGCCGCAACCTTGATCAGCACGCGCCCCGGGCCGATGCCGGCCTGCGCGTAGAGGGCCATCAGGCGCCGCGCCTTCGCCAGCGTGCCCGTGGTGTCGAAGGACAGGCGCGCGTCGACCTCGGTGGAGACGCGGCCGCGGTCCTTGTTCAGGTGCTTGAGGATCTCGCAGCCGAAGTTGACGAACATCCGGTCCAGGTCCGCGTTCACCAGGTGCCGGAAGCGGGGATCCTGCGCGGCGGCGAGCAGCAGCGAGGGGTTGGTGGTCGCGTCCTGCGGTTTCCAGCGGGCGACCGCGTCGATGTCGCCTGTATCGGCAACGACGATCGATCGGCGCCTGAGGGCTTCAAGTTGGTTCATGGCCGCAGGCAAGGATACAACGCGCGCTCTGCACTCGTGCGCAACTTGCAGGTTCGACCCCGATTGCGCGCCGCTTCCGGCGTCGCGGTAGGGTTGGCCGATGGGCATACCCCGCGCTGTCGGCATCAATTACCGCCTCGGCACCACGGCGTTCGCCCGGTCCTTCGTGGTGCCCGGCCTGATCCTCCGGGAGCGGCAGGCGGGGCCACTGACCTGGATCCCCGCCGCGCTGGGCTTGCCGACCTGGCCCGCCTATGGCGCGGCGTTGGCGACCGCGCTCAGCAATGCGCTGATGCGCGGCTGGCGCGGCGCCGGCTTCCCGCGGGCCACCTTCGCCGTCAGCGCCTTCGTCTCGGTGGGCGCGCCGGGGTTCATGCGCCACCCCGGTACTAATTGAACTGGTGACGCGGCTGTGCTTCACGGGCTAGGGCCGCTTGAGGCATTTCGTGCCCTTGGTCGGCGAACTCGACGCCCGCACCGCCTGATTCCGGCTACCCCCTGCAAGCCCTAGGGGTTTGAAATCTCAGGCTTTCCTTTATGCCCACCGAGGGGTAAACTTCCCGGGCGTCGGCGTGTGGTACATAAGGCGCTGAATAATAATGAAAAATGCAGACGATGCGTTTTTCCTTGACCAGGAGACAAGGGTTGCAGCCCACCGAGACGAAGTCCCCCGGCTACTTCCACAAAGTCGTTGATTGCCAGTGGGCCTGTCCGGCCCACACCCCGGTACCGGAATACATCCGGATGATCTCCGCAGGCCGCTACGCCGATGCCTTCATGGTCAACTGGAAGTCGAACGTGTTCCCGGGCATCCTCGGCCGCACCTGCGACCGGCCCTGCGAGCCGGCCTGCCGGCGCGGCCGCGTTGAGGACGAGAACCTCGGCAAACCGCAGCCGGTCGCCATCTGCCGCCTGAAGCGCGTCGCCGCGGACCTGAAGGGCGACGACATCAGGGCGAGGATGCCGAAACCCGCGGCGAAGAAGAACGGCAAGCGCATCGCCTGCATCGGCGCCGGCCCCGCCTCGCTCACCGTGGCGCGAGACCTCGCCCCCCTGGGCTACGAGGTCACGGTGTTTGACCAGGACCCGCGCGCCGGGGGCATGATCTGGTCGCAGATCCCGCGCTTCCGGCTGCCGCTGGAAGTCATCGACGAGGAGGTGGGCCTCATCCTCGACCTCGGCGTCACCTTCAAGGGCGGGGTCAGGATCGACTCCATGAAGAAAGTGCTGGCGGCAGGCTGGGACGCCGTGTTCGTCGGCACCGGCGCGCCGCGCGGGCGCGACCTGGACATCCCGGGGCGCAAGGAAGCGGCCAAGCACATCCACATCGGCATCGACTGGCTGTCGTCGGTGTCCTTCGGCCACACCACGAAGATCGGCAAGCGGGTCATCGTGCTGGGCGGTGGCAACACCGCCATGGACTGCTGCCGCACCTCGAGGAGGCTCGGCGGCGAGGAGGTCAAGGTCATCGTGCGTTCCGGGTTCGATGAAATGAAGGCGAGCCCCTGGGAGAAGGAGGACGCCGCGCACGAGGGCATCCCGATCCTGAATTTCCTGGTGCCCAAGGCCTTCCTGCACCAGGAGGGCAGGCTGACCGGCATGAGCTTCGAGAAGGTGAAGGCGGTGTACGACGACAAGGGCAGGCGGAGCCTGGTGCCTTCGGGGGAGCCGGACCAGAGCTTCGAATGCGACAACGTCCTCATCGCGGTGGGGCAAGAGAACGCCTTCCCCTGGATCGAGAAGGACGCGGGGATCAGGTTCGACAGGTGGGGCATGCCGGCAGTGGACAAGGTCACCTTCCAGTCCTCGCTGCCCAACGTGTTCTTCGGCGGCGACGCCGCCTTCGGCCCCAAGAACATCATCTGGGCGGTGGCACACGGCCACGACGCGGCGATCTCCATCGACAAGCTGCTGCAGGGCGAGGACATCCGCGAGCGGCCCGCGCCCGGCATGTCCATGATGTCCCAGAAGATGGGCATCCACGAGTGGAGCTACGACAACGAGATCGCCAACGACCGGCGCTTCGCGGTGCCCTGGGCCGATATCAAGCAGACGCTGAAGAACGTGAAGATGGAGGTGGAACTGGGCTTCGACGCCGCCACCGCGTGGAAGGAGGCGCAGCGCTGCCTGAACTGCGACGTGCAGACGGTGTTCACCACCCAGCTGTGCATCGAGTGCGACGCCTGCGTCGACATCTGCCCGATGGACTGCATCAGCTTCACCCCGGACGGCGAGGAGAAGGAGGTCCGCACGCGCCTCACCGCGCCCTCGACCAACCTGACGCAGGACCTCTATGTCGCCACCGGCCTCAAGACCGGCCGCATCATGGTGAAGGACGAGGATGTCTGCCTGCACTGCGGCCTGTGCGCCGAGCGCTGCCCCACCGGCGCCTGGGACATGCAGAAGTCGCTGATCGAGATGACCCATGCCGGGCCCGCCGCGCGCAGCCCGCTGCACAAACAGCACCAGAGGGCGGCATGAAGCGCGAACCAGTAGACAGCCTGCAGGAACAATCCATCCGCGTCGAGCTTGCCGCGGCCTACCGCGTCGCCGCGCTGCTGGGCTGGTCGGAACTGATCTACGCGCATATCACCGCGCGGGTCCCGGGGCCCGAGCACCGCTTCCTCATCAACCCCTACGGCCTGCGCTGGGACGAGGTCACCGCCTCCAACCTGGTGAAGATCGATGTGGATGGAAATGTGGTCGGCGAGAGCCGCTACGGGGCCAATAAAGCGGGCTTCGTGATCCACAGCGCGATCCACATGGGTGCAAAGGACGCGAACTGGGTGTTCCACACCCACACCCTGGCCGGCATGGCGGTGTCGGCCCAGGCCTGCGGCCTGCTGCCGATCCACATGTACGCGCACAACTTCTACCAGGCGCTGTCGTACCACGACTACGAGGGCCCGAGCATGCGCCTCGGGGAGCGCGAGCGCATCGTCGCCAGCCTGGGCGAAAACAGCGCGCTGATGCTGCGCAACCACGGCCTGCTCACCACCGGGCGCACCATGCCCGAGGCCTGGATCCGGATGTGGCGCCTGGAGCGCGCCTGCCAGATCCAGCTCGCGGCGCAGGCCGGCGGCAAGCTGGTGGAGCCCAGCCCGGAAATGTGCCGCCAGTCGCAGGCGCTGGGCAACGAGTTCCTCACCGAGGCGGCGCCCCTGGGTGAGCTGGAGTTCGCCTCGCTGCGCCGCCTCGTCGACGAAAAAGACTCCGGCTACAGGAGCTGATGCAGATGAGCTTGAAAAGAATCGAAGCCGTCAACGACTTCGTCATCAAGTTCGCCAACGTCAACGGCTCGGGATCGGCCTCCGCGAACGAACTGTTCGCGCGCGCCTTCCTGCGCATGGGCATCCCAGTGTCGCCGCGCAACATTTTCCCCTCCAACATCCAGGGCCTGCCCACCTGGTACGAAGTCAGGGTGTCGGAGAATGGGTGGCTGGGGCGCCGCGGCGGCTGCGACCTGATGGTGGCCATGAACCCGCAGACCTGGGCGCAGGACCTGAAGGAGATCGACCCCGGCGGGTACCTCTTTTACGACAACACCAAGCCGCTGCCGAAATCCCGTTTTCGGGAGGACATCCACGTCGTCGGCATGCCGCTCACCGAGATCTCCAACTCCGCCTACACGCTGCCGCGCGAGCGGCAATTGTTCAAGAACATCATCGGCCTGGGGGCCCTGGCCGCGTTGATCGGCCTTGAGCCCGAGGTCATCGCCGAGCTGATCGGCGAGCAGTACAAGGGCAAGGAGAAGCTGCTCAAGCCCAACCTGAACGCACTGCAGCTGGGCCTCAATTACGCCCGCGAGCACCTGAAGGACGCCATCGGCCTGAAGGCGAAGCGCGCCTACGCCGTGGGCGAGCAGATCTTCATGGAAGGCAACGCCGCCACCGCCCTGGGCTGCGTCTACGGCGGCGCCACGGTCTGCGCCTGGTACCCGATCACTCCCTCGTCGTCCGTTGCGGAAGCGTTCACAAACTATTGCTCCAAGCTGCGCGTGGACAAGGACACCGGCAAGAACAAGTTCGCCATCATCCAGGCCGAGGACGAGCTGGCGTCGATTGGCATCGTCACCGGCGCCGGCTGGAACGGCGCGCGCGCCTTCACCGCCACCTCCGGCCCGGGCATCTCGCTGATGTCGGAGTTCATCGGGCTGGCCTACTTCGCCGAGATCCCGGCCACCATCATCGACGTGCAGCGCGGCGGGCCCTCCACCGGCATGCCCACGCGCACCCAGCAGTCTGACGTGCTCGCCTGCGCCTACGCCTCGCACGGCGACACCAAGCATGTGCTGCTGTTCCCCGAGGACCCGCACGAGTGCTTCACCATGGCCGCCGACTGCCTGGACCTTGCCGAGCGGCTGCAGACCCCGGTGTTCCTGATGACGGACCTGGACATCGGCATGAACCACCGGCTGTGCAAGCCGCTCAAGTGGGACGACGCCCGTCGGTACGACCGCGGCAAGGTCATGACCGCGGAGATGCTCGATGCCGGCAGGGAGTTCGCGCGCTACAAGGACCTGGACGGCGACGGCATCCCATTCCGCACCTATCCGGGCACGCATGAGTCCAAGGGCGCCTACTTCACGCGCGGCACCTCGAAGAACCCTTCTGCCATCTATTCCGAGGCGGGGCCGGACTACCAGTACAACATGCAGCGGCTCTTGAAGAAGCATGACTTTGCCAAGACCCTGGTGCCCAAGCCCCTGCTCACGCCTTCGCGCGAGCCGGCGCGGTTCGGGGCCATCTATTACGGCTCCACCAGCCCGTCCATGAACGAGGCGCTGGAATCGCTCGCGCAGCAGGGGATCTTCGTCAACGCCCTGCGCGTGCGGGCGTTCCCCTTCGCCGACGAGATCCAGGACTTCGTGCACTCGCACTCCAAGGTGTTCGTCATCGAGCAGAACCGCGACGCGCAGATGAAGACACTGCTGGTCAACGAGGCGCACATCAACCCGGCGTCCCTCGTCTCGATCCTGCACTACGACGGCGCACCGATCACGGCGCGGTTCATCACGAAGGAAATCTCCGAGATCGCCGCCGCGCTCAATGTGCGGCCGATCAAGAGGGACAAGGCGGCCTAGATGAGCGGCCTGCGGCTGCTGGTCCTCGGCTACCGGACCTGGCTCATCGACAAGGCGGGCCGCTGCGCGCTGCCCGGGGCCTACGGGCAGGCGGTGATGGTCGATCCGAGCTCCAAGCTCGTCGTGGTGCACGCCGCGGCGCATGCCGAGCCGCGCGACAGCGCCTCCGGCGGGCCCCAGTTCAGGTTCTTGCATTCCACCCTCAGGACGCTGGCTGCGCTCTCACCATGACCTATCTCGCCAAACCCAGGCTTCACCACCCGACCCTGAAGAAGAACGCGGTGGGCTACACCCGCCGCGACTACGAGGGCAAGGTTTCCACGTTGTGCGCCGGTTGCGGGCACGACTCCATATCCGCGGCGCTGATCGAGGCGTTCTGGCAGCTGGACATCCAGCCGCACCGGGTGGCGAAGCTCTCGGGGATCGGGTGCTCCTCCAAGACGCCGGATTACTTCCTCGGCAATTCGCATGGCTTCAACACCGTGCATGGGCGCATGCCTTCGGTTTTGACCGGGGCCAACCTGGCCAATCGGGATCTGACCTACATCGGGGTGTCGGGGGACGGGGACTCGGCTTCCATCGGCCTTGGGCAGTTCGCGCATGTCATGCGGCGCGGGGTCAACATGGCCTACATCCTCGAGAACAACGGGGTGTATGGCCTCACCAAGGGGCAGTTCTCGGCGACGGCGGACAAGGGCTCGAAGGCGAAGAAGGGGTCGGTCAACTCCGATTCGCCTGTCGATACGGTGAGTTTGGCTCTGCTGATGGGGGCTACCTTCGTCGCGCGGTCTTTTTCGGGAGACAAGGAGCAGCTCGTTCCCTTGGTGAAGGCGGCCATTGCCCATCCGGGGGCTGCTTTCATCGACGTGATTTCACCCTGCGTGGCGTTCAACAACCATGAGGGATCCACCAAGAGCTACGACTACGTCCGGGCGCATAACGAGGCGGTCAACCGGCTGGACTTCTGGCCTTCGCGGGAGGCGATCACCGCCGAGCACCGGGAAGGGGAGGTGATCGAGGTTGCGGCCGGGGCGGAGGGGGGAATCCTGAAGTTAAGGAAGCTCGCGGCGGACTACGATCCCTCGGACAAGATCAGTGCCATTACCCATATTGCGCGGGCGGCGCAGAAGGGGGAGGTGTTGACGGGGTTGTTGTATGCCGCGCCGGATGCGGAGGACTTGCATGCGCATCTGAATACTTATGGGGCGGCGTTCAATACGCTGGGGGCGAAGGAGCTTTGTCCGGGGAGTGGGGTGCTGGAGAGGATCAACGCGTCTTTGAGGTAACTCCGGGCGTTCGCTGCGGCTGCTTGGCGCTGCTCACACCGGCGCCTAGCGCAGCGCGCCGTCCTTCCGCACCCGGTAGAACTCGTTGATCCCGGCCCGCTCGCGCAGGCCCGACAGGTCGTCCCCGCCCGGTGAGCTGTAGTGCGGGATGCCGATGGCGTCGGCGATGCGCACGAAGCCGTGGAACGCGGCGGCCACGGCGCAGGCATCCACCAGCCCCGCTTCGCCCAGCGCCTCGCGCAGCGCGCGGCGGCCGGACCCGGTGCGCGCGTCCTCGCGCCGCACCACCGCCTCGGTGAACGCCGCCAGCGCGGCGGCGTGCGGGATGCCCGCCTCCGCGCCGAATCCCCTCGCCACGCCCGCCACATCCACCTGCCTGCCTTGCGCTTGCATGCTCTCACGGAGCATGTAGGAATGGGCAGCGGTTCAATAGGCGCACTGGTGCAGCGCCGAGACGCGCGCCGCGATGAGCTCCACCTGCGGCCGGGCGATGGCGCGCACCGATTGGTCGAAGCGGTAGATGGCCGGGCCGGGCAGGTAGTGGGCGCTGGCGAGCGCCCAGTAGTCGCGCAGCGACTGCGGCACCATGGACAGGGCGCGGTAGATGTAGCCCGCCTTGGGGCTGGGATACATCGGCCCGTCGGCCTCGGTGGCGTCCTCGGGCTCGGTGATCGGTAGCCACGCGGCCCTCCTGCGCGCGCCCGCGGGCCGGTAGCGGCTGGGCTCGCCGGGCTGCGGCGCCGGCAGCGGCCTCTCGGAGGCGCCCAGCGCGCGCGTGAAGGTGTCCATCATCATCACCATGGCGATAAGGCCGACGATCTCGACGTACTCGCCTTCGGCGAGGCCGGCCGCGAGCACCGATTGGGACCATTTCTCGCTCAGGCGGCCGGGGTCGCTCACGACGCGGTGGATGAGCTCGACCTCGGCGGGGCTCACCTCGCCCAGCGTATCGTGCGCGCCCGGCACGCCCTCGGGCGAGAGTGCGGCGCGGATCCGCGCGCAGTGCGCGCAGTCCCGTGCGCGGCGGATCTCGGCGGCGATCGCAACGCGGCGCGCTGCGCTCAACCAGGTGCCCGGCGCCGCGATCGCGGCCCAGGCGCGCCGGTGTGCTTGGGCGAGGTCCTCGCGCACGGGAAGATCGGTACCGGGAAAGGCCCGTTGTGGCATGGCGTGTTCCTCCTGTCGAACTATCATAGCAAGCGGGAAATGGTGCTCTGTCCCCCGTTTTTCAGTCCAGCGCCAGCCGCCCTCCCGTCATCTTTCCGTACCAGGTCCTGCCGCCGCCGGTGAGCGTCACCGCCTCTCCCTGCACGCTGCCTCCCACCGGGAACTCGCGCCCGTCGACCTTTGCGGTGCCGGTCAGCATCTGGAATTCCTGCGTCAGGGTGAACTCGCCCTGCACCAGCCGGTGCACGCCCGCCACCTTCCCCGGCACGGTCCACATCATCGCCAGGCACCAGGCGGAGTTGCAGCCCTCCTCCAGCGTCAGGTTCTCGGAGCGGTCCGGCAGCCACTCGCCCAGGTCGAAGGTGTTGGCGACGATGCGCGTGCCGGGCCTGAGCGCAAGCAGCTTCGGGCGCAGCCGCAGGTTCATTTCGCGCAGCAGGAACAGGGTGATGACGTCGGCGCCGGAGAGGTCGGTCTGGAACAGGTCCTCGCGCGCAAAGCGGGCGAGGTGCGAGACGCCTTCCCGCTCGGCGAGGCGCCGGGCGTACTCGACCAGTTGCGGCTCGTACTCCACGCCCAGGGCCTGCGCGCCGCGCCTGGCGGCGGAGATGACCAGGCGCCCGTCGCCGGAACCCAGATCGATCAACTGCTCCCCGGGCCTGATCGCCGCCATGTCCAGCATCCGGTCCACCACCGCCTGCGGCGTCGGCACCCACACCGCGTCCTTGCCCGGCTGGCCCAGCACCGGCTCGTAGGGCTGCGGCTTGGCCTGGGCCTGGGCGAGCGCCGGCCCGGCCGCCAGGACCAGGACGAGGGCGAGGGCGGCGCGGAAAATCGTGGTCCGTGGCTGATTGATCGTCTTAGTTCAACTCGAGGCGGCCGGCGCGGACCTTGCCCTTCCAGGTCTTGCCGCCGGCGCTCAAGGTGACCTCCTCGCCGCGCAGCCTGCCCTTCACCATCTGGTTCGCACCCTCGATGCGCGCGGTGCCGGAGAGCTCCTGGTATTGCTGCACCAGGCGGAACTCGCCCTGCGGCAGGCGCTGCACCGGGTCCACCTTCGCCGGCACGATCCACAACAGCGCCGTGCACCAGGAAACGTTGCAGCCCCTCTCCTGCGGGATGGTGTCGGTCTGGTCGGCGGCCCAGTCGCCCATGTCGAAGCTGTTGGAGACGATGCGCGTGCCGGGCTTGAGCTCCAGGAGCTTGGGCCGCAGCTTCAGGTTGAGGGTCGGCAGCAGGAACATGGTGATGACCTCGGCCCTGGAGAAGTCGGTCTCGAAGAGGTCCGCCTTGAGGAAGGTGGCCTTGCCGGCGACGCCTTCCTTCTCCGCGCTTCTCTGCGACAGGGCGACCATGTCCGGGTTGTACTCCACCCCCAGCGCGCGCGCGCCGCGCTTGGCCGCGCTGATGACGGTGCGGCCGTCGCCGGAACCCAGGTCGATGACGAACTCGCCCGGCTTCACCTGCGCCATGTCCAGCATCCGGTCCACCAGCACCTGGGGCGTGGGCACCCAGACCACGTCCTTGCCCTCCTGGCCGGACTTGGGCTGGTATGCGGCCGTGGGGGCCTTCTGCGCCTGCGCCAAGGCGAGGGTGGCGGCGCAGGCCAGGGCGAGGGCGAGTCCGGCGCGGCGCGTCGTACGGACAAGGGCGAAGGGGTGCATGGGGGGGAGCTCAGGCGTGGCGAAGGCCGCATTATGCCGAGGGAGGCATTAAAATGCGCGCCCCGCCCCCATGTCGGGCGGAGTTTCACGCAAGGGAACCCGCGCATGACCGATACCGCTACCGCCAACGCCGCCACCGGCCGCGAAACCCTGGTTTTCCAGGCCGAGGTGAAGCAGCTGCTCAACCTGATGATCCACTCCCTGTACTCCAACAAGGAGATTTTCCTGCGGGAGCTGATCTCGAACGCCGCCGACGCCGCCGACAAGCTGCGCTTCGAGGCGCTCGCCAACAGTTCGCTCTACGAGAACGAGCCGGAGCCGCGCATCCGGATCTCGTTCGACAAGGACGCGCGCACGCTCACCATCGCCGACAACGGCATCGGCATGTCGCGCGAGGAGGTGGTGCAAAACATCGGCACCATCGCCCGCTCAGGGACAAAGGAATTCGTGCAGTCGTTGTCCGGGGACCAGGCGAAGGACGCGAACCTGATCGGACAGTTCGGCGTCGGCTTCTATTCCTCGTTCATCGTCGCCGACAAGGTGACGCTGCTCACCCGCCGCGCCGGCGCTGCGGCCAACGAAGCGGTGCGCTGGGAATGCAACATGGCCACCGAGGCGGGGGCCTACAGCCTCGAGCCGGCGGACAAGCCCGGCCGCGGCACGGAAGTCACCCTGCACCTGCGCCAGGGCGAGGAGGACCTGCTGGGCGGCTGGAAGCTGCGCGCCATCGTGCGCAAGTACTCCGACCACATCGCGGTGCCGGTGCTGATGAAGAAGGATGGTTCCGACAGCCAAGGGATCGAGGAAGAAACCGTCAACCAGGCGAGCGCGCTCTGGACGCGGCCCAAGGCGGACATCACGGACGAGCAATATGCCGAGTTCTACAAGCACGTGGCGCGCGACTACGAGGCGCCGCTCGCCTGGACGCACAACCGCGTGGAAGGGCGGCAGGAATACACCCAGCTCCTCTACATTCCGGCGCGGGCGCCCTTCGACCTTTGGGACCGGCAACGCAAGCAGGGGTTGAAACTGTACGTGCGGCGCGTGTTCATCATGGACGACGCCGAGCAGCTGCTGCCGGCCTACCTGCGCTTCGTGCGCGGGGTGGTGGATTCGGCCGACCTGCCGTTGAACGTCTCGCGCGAGATCCTGCAGCAGAGCAAGGACGTGGACGCCATCCGCTCCGGCTGCGCCAGGCGGGTGCTCGGGCTGCTGGAGGACATGGCAGGCAAGGACGCGGAGAAGTACGCAAAATTCTGGGCCGAGTTCGGCCGTGTGCTGAAGGAAGGCCCGGGCGAGGATCCCGGCAACGCGCAGCAGATCGCCAAGCTGCTGCGCTTCGCCTCCACGCACGCCGATACCGGGGCGCAGACCGTGTCGCTGGCCGACTACGTGGCGCGCATGAAGCAGGGCCAGGACCGCATCTACTACGTCACCGCCGAGACCTTCCTCGCGGCGAAGAACAGCCCGCACCTGGAAATTTTCCGCCACAAGGGCGTGGAGGTGCTGCTGCTATCGGACCGCGTCGACGAATGGCTGGTGGGCAGCCTCACCGAATATGAAGCAAAAAAGCTGGTGTCGGTCGCGCGTGGCGAGCCGGGACTGGACAAGGTCGCCGGGGCGGACAAGGAGAAGCCCGAGGCGGCTGGCGAGCACAAGGCGCTGGTGCAGAAGCTGAAGGAGGCGCTGGGCGAGCGGGTAAAAGCGGTGCGCGTTTCCACGCGCCTGGTGGACTCGCCTTCCTGCCTGGTGGCCGACGAGCACGACATGGGCGGGAACCTGGCGCGCATCCTCAAGGCCGCCGGGCGCGACGCGCCGCCTTCGCAGCCGATCCTGGAGGTCAACCCTGGCCACGCGCTGGTGAAGCGCCTGAAGCCCGAGGACCCGGCGTTCCCCGAATGGGCCGGATTGCTCTTCGAGCAGGCGCTGCTCGCCGAGGGCGGGCAGCTGGAAGACCCGGCCGGGTTCGTCAAGCGCAGCAACGCGCTGCTGCTCGCGCTGGCCGGTTAGTCCTCGGGGCGAGCGGTTCACCGACCGGACGGGCGCGGCAGTCGTGTCCTGCCGCGATGCAACAAAATTGTTGACGTTATTGTTGCCTAAAAAGCTGCCCAATACCTACAATGGCCGCTCGAGTCCCGGTCATGGCGAGCAAGATCACCGCGCTGCCCCGCCGCCCCCGCGCCCCAAGGCGCGACGGTGCCGGAAAACGCGCGCGCCAGTCGAGCGACCTGCTGCAGACCCTGCGCGCGCGCATCGCCGCGCAGGAGATCCCGCCCGGGGCCAAGCTGCGCGAGCAGGAACTGGCGGCCGAGTTCGGCGTGCCGCGCGCACGCATCCGCCAGGCGCTGTTCGCGCTGGAGCAGCGCGGCCTGGTGGAACGGATACCCAACCGCGGCGCGGTGGTGACCCGGCTGGACCTGGCGCAGGTGTTCGCCATCTACGACCTGCGCGAAGTGCTGGAGGGGCTGTGCGTGCGCCTGGCGACCCAGAAAAGGCCCCCGGTTTCCTGGCAGGACCTGCTGGACGAATTCAAGGGCCCGATGCAGGAACTGCTCAGGCAGGGCGACCTGGACGCCTACACGGCCGGCTACGAGCGCTTCCGCCGCCGCACCATCGAGGCGGCGGCCAATCCGCTGCTGGCGGAGATGCTGGACAGCATTTTCGAGAAGACGCAGGTGCTGATCCGCCGCATCCTGATCCTGCCCGGGCGCGCCGACACGGGCTTGCGCGAGCACATCGCGGTGCTGGAAGCCATGCGGCGCGGCGACGCCGACCAAGCCGAGCGGCTGCGGCGCGCGAATATGCGCAGCGCGCGCGCCTTCCTCGAGCGCTACCAGAAGTACGTGCTTTGAGCGCAGAGGGCCACTTGGCGGTCGAGGCCGCCCCGGCGGGGCCGCTCGCGGGCTATCGGGTGCTGGAAATGGGCTCGACCGTGGCCGGGCCGTTCTGCGGCCGCCTGCTGGCCGACTTCGGCGCCGAGGTGATCAAGATCGAAACCGCGGAAGGCGACCCGGTGCGCACCATGGGCAAGCGCTACCACGAGGTGTCGCTCTACGCCGCCAGCATTTTCCGCAACAAGGCGATGATCGGCGTCGACCTGCGCCGCCCGCAGGGCCAGAGGATCGCCGCCGAGCTCGCTGCGCGCTGCGACGTGGTGGTGGAGAACTTCCGCCCCGGCGGCCTGGAGAAGTGGGGCCTGGGCTACGAGCAGCTCTCGGAGCGCAACCCGCGCCTGGTGATGGTGCGCATCAGCGGCTTTGGCCAGGACGGGCCCTACAGCCAGCGCGCCGGCTACGGCGTCATTAGCGAGGCGGTGAGCGGCCTGCGCCACCTCACTGGCGACGAGGACCGGCCGCCCTCGCGCGTCGCGGTGTCGATGACCGACTACATCACCGGCCTGTACGGCGCGTTCGGCGCCGCGCTCGCGCTGCTGGCGCGCGAGAAGACCGGGCGCGGCCAGTGCATCGACGCGGCGCTGTACGAGTGCGCGTTCAGCTTCATGGAGCCGTGGATTCCGGCGTTCCAGAAACTGGGCCATGTCGCCAACCGCAGCGGCTCGCGCCTGCCAGAGAGCACGCCGAACAACCTGTACCCGACCGGCGACCGCCAGTTCATCCATGTCACCGCGATGGGGGATGCGGTGTTCCGCCGCCTCGCACAGGCGATGGGGCAACCGGATCTTGCCGACGATCCACGCTTTCGGAGCGCGACGGTGCGCTCCGGGAACCACAAGTCGCTGGACGACCTGGTCGCCCGCTGGACCGGGGCGCATGCGCTGGCGCACCTGGAACGCGTGCTGGCGGAGGCGGGCGTGCCGGCGACGCGCATCTTCAGCATCGCTGACATATTCGGCGACCCCCATTACCGCGCCCGCGGCGCCATCGTCGAGGCGCCGGATGCGGAACTGGGCGCAATCGCGATGGCCAACGTGGTGCCGCGGCTCTCGGCCACGCCGGGCGCGGTGCGTCATGCCGGCCACCGTACCGGCCAGGACACGCGGCGCGTGCTTGCCGAGCTGCTCGGACTTCAGGGGTCGGAGCTGGACGCGCTGGCAGCGGCCGGCGTCATCACGGGCGAGGGCGGCGCATGAACCGGCAGCAGAGGCTGGAGGCGGAGTTCGCCGCGCAGGAGACCAAGGCGCGCGCCATGGGCGGGGCTGAGAAACTCGCACGGCGCAAGGCGGCAGGCATGCTCAACGCGCGCGAGCGCCTGCAGCGGCTGTGCGACCCCGGCAGCTTCATCGAGTCGGGCCTGTTCGCCACCTCGACCAGCAACCCGGCCGACCGCGACAGCACGCCTTGCGACGGCAAGGTGGTCGGCTTCGGCCGGGTGAACGGGCGCGAGGCGGCGGTGCTCGCCAACGACTTCACCGTGCTGGGCGCCTCCAGCGGCGCCACCAACGGCCGCAAGATCGCGCACATGAAGCGCGTCGCCACGCAGCGCGGCCTGCCGATGGTGTTCCTCGGTGAATCCTCGGGCGCGCGCATGCCGGATCACATGGGCTCGCGCGGCATGGGCATGCTGCTTGGCAACGACGGCACGCAGTACCAGCGCATGCGCGAGACGCCTTGGGCCTCAGCGACGCTCGGCCTGTCCTACGGGTCCTCGTCTTGGTATGCGGTGCTCTCCGAGTTCAACGTGATGCGCAAGGGCGCAGTGCTGGCTGTGTCCAGCCCGCTGCTGGCGTCGCTCGCCATCAAGCAGGACGTAGACCCGCAGGAGATGGGCGGCTGGAGGGTGCACGCCGAGGTCACCGGCTTCGCCGACCTGATCGTCGATACCGACGAGGAGGCGATCGACGCCCTCAAGGTCTTCCTTTCGTACCTGCCGTCGCACCATCGTGAGGCGCCGCCGGTGGCGGCGGTGCCGGCCGGATCGGGCGAGGGCATGCGCGACATCCTCGGCCTCATGCCCGAGAGCCGCACCCAGGTCTACGACGTGCGCAAGCTGGTGCGCACCATCGTCGACCGCGACAGCTTCTTCGAACTGAAGGCGCGCTTCGGCAAGGTCGGTGTCACAGGTCTCGCGCGCCTGGGGGGGCGCACGGTCGGCATCGTCGCCAACAACCCGCTGTCGCGGGGCGGCGCGATGGACGCCGACGCCTGCGAGAAGCTAACCAGCTTCATCGTGCTGTGCGATTCGTTCAACATCCCGCTGGTGCTGCTGGTGGACACGCCCGGCTTCGTGATCGGCACCGAAGCGGAGCGCCAGCGCGCGCCGGGCAAGATCATGAATATGATGAACGCGCTGGCGCTGACCACGGTGCCCAAGCTCTCGGTGATCCTGCGCAAGAGCTACGGGCAGGCGTATCTGAACATGGGCGGCGGCCGCAACTCCGACGAGGTCGCGGCCTGGCCAACCGCCGAGGTCAGCTTCATGGACCCGACGTTCGCGGTGAAGGTGGTGCACGGCATCGACCCGGGCTTACCGGGCTTCGACAAGGAGTTCGCGGAGATGGACCGCGCGAGCTCGGTCTGGGATTTCGCGTCGGTGTACGCCGCGCAGGCGGTGATCCGCCCGCAGGAAACCCGCGACTACCTGATCCGCATGCTGGACGTGCACCGGCTGCGGCTCTCCGATGGCGTGGGCCGGCACCTGATGCGCGCCTGGCCGACCAGTTTCTGAGATCGAAGAGAGTCCGATGGCGAGCATCAAGATCAAGACGGAAGTGACCGGCTCGGTGTGGAAAATAGAGGCGCGGGCCGGTCAGAGGCTCGCTCCCGGCGCCACCATCATGATCCTTGAGTCGATGAAGATGGAGATCCCGGTGATCGCGGAGGATGGTGGCACGCTGGTGGAGCTGCATGTCGCGGAGGGCGAGTCCGTCAACGAAGGACAGGTCGTTGCCACGCTGACCGGATGAGCGCCAAACCCAGCGACGACGGAAGCTGGCAGCCCGAGGTCGACGAGCTCGCGTTGCGCCGCGCCCAGGCCGATGCGCTGGGCGGCCCGGCGGCCGTGGCCAGGCACCACGAGCAGGGCCGCCTGACGATCCGCGAGCGCATCGCCGCGATGGCGGACGCGGGATCCTTCCAGGAAGTCGGCCGGCTCACCGGCCAGGGGAGGTACGACGCCGAGGGCAAGCTGCTGGGCGTCACCCCGGCCCCCTACGTCATGGGACTGGCGAAGATCGACGGCCGCCCGGTCGCCATCGGCGGCGAGGACTTCACCGTGCGCGGCGGCACCAGCTGGAGCGGCGACCGCAAGAAGGGCGGCCAGGGCGGGTTCGTCGAGGACATGGCACACCACTACCGCATCCCACTGGTCAACCTGATCGACGGCTCGGGCGGCAGCGTGACTTCGATCAACCGGCGCGGGCATTCGGTGTTTCCCGGCGTGCACGGCTTCGAGCGCTCGGTGCAGCTAATGGGCGAGGTGCCGGTGGTCTGCGCGGTGCTGGGCACCGCGGCGGGTGGCCCGGCCGGTCGCGCCATCCTGTCGCACTGGTCGGTGATGGTGAAGGACACCAGCCACGTCTTCGCCGCGGGGCCGCCGGTGGTCGAGCGCTCGCTGCGGCAGAAGATCACCAAGGAAGAACTCGGCGGATCCGGGGTGGCGGTGGAGCTCGCCGGCACCATCGACAACGCGGCCGCCAGCGAGGCGCAGTGCTTTGAGATGGTGCGCCGCTACCTGAGCTACATGCCGCAGAACGTCTGGCACCTGCCGCCGGTGGTCGATGTTGGCGACCCCGCCGAGCGGGCTGAACAGGCGCTGCTGTCCATCGTGCCGCGCAATCGACGCAAGGCCTACGACATGCGGCGCGTGATCCAGTTGGTCGTCGACCGCGGTTCGGCGTTTGAGCTGCAGCCCAGCTACGGCAAGGCGCTGATCACCTGTCTGGCGCGCATGAACGGCAAGGTGGTCGGCTTCGTCGCCAACAACCCGATGGTCTACGGCGGCGCGATGGACGGGCCGGCGGCCCGCAAGCAGGCGCATTTTGTCGAGCTCTGCGATTGCTTCCACATCCCGCTCGCGTTCCTGGTCGACGTGCCCGGCTTCATGGTCGGCCGCGACGCGGAGGCCGCGGGCACGCTGCGCGAGGGCATGCGCAGCGTGTTCGTCGGCCTTCAGGCGAGCGTGCCGATGTTCACCGTGGTGATCCGCAAGTGCTACGGCATGGCCGGCATGGGCGCGACCGACAAGAATGGCCTAGAATTGAAGCTCGCGTGGCCTTCGGCCGAGTGGGGCTCGCTGCCGATCGAGGGCGGGGTCGCGGCGGCGTTCCGGCGCGAGATCCAGGCCTCGCCGGACCCCGCGGCGCGCGAAGCGCAGATCGAGAAGGAGCTGCGCGCGATGGCTTCTCCGTTCCGCACCGCGGAGGCGTTCGGGGTGGAGGAGATCATCGATCCGCGCGAGACGCGCGCCTATCTATGCCGCTTCATCGACGCGGCGCAGGAGCGCCTCGCCACCAGTGTCGGGCCAAAACCGAAGTACGGCGTGAGACCCTAAGGAGGAGGAACCCCATGAAGACGAGCGCGAATCTGAAACGCAGGAGCATGGCCTGGCTGGCCATCGCGACGCTGGGCCTGGCGGCCGCTGGCGGGGCGCGGGCCGAGGTCGAGGAACTGAAGATGATGTCGCAGTACGGCATCGGCTACATGCAGCTCACCCTGCTGAAGGAGCAGAAGCTGCTCGAGAAGCACCTCGCGGGGAACGGCTTGGGCAAGACCAGGGTGACCTGGGCGCGCATGGGTGCCGGGGCGGCAGCGAACGACGCGCTGCTCTCGGGCAACCTGCACTTCGCGGCCGGCGGCACCGGGCCCGCGCTCATCCTCTGGGACCGGACGCGGGCGAACGTGGACGTGCGCGGCGTGGCGGCGCTGTCCTCGATGCCCAACCTGCTGATCACCCGCAATTCGGCGGTGAAGACGATCCGCGACTTCACCGACAAGGACCGCATCGCCATGGCCGGGGCGGGCTCCTCGGTGCAGACCACCTACCTGCAGATGGCGACTGCGAAGGAGTTCGGGATCGAGAACTACCGCAAGCTCGCGCCGCTGATGGTCAACCTGCCGCATCCGGAGGGGCTGCGCGCGCTGCTCGCCGGTGGCAGCGAGATCACCTCGCAGTTCACCTCGCCGCCGTTCCAGAACCAGGCGCTGGAGACCCAGGGGGTGCGCGTGGTGCTGAATTCCTACGACGTCATGGGTGGGCCGAACACCTTTCTCATGATCTGGGCGGCGAAGAAGTTCCGCGACGAGAACCCGAAGACCTACAAGGCGGTGATGGACGCGCTCAGGGAGGCGACCGCGTCGATCAATGCCGACAAGCGCGCCGCGGCCGAACTCTACGTGAAGGAAGGCGGCGGCAAGGACTCGGCGGACAAGATCCTCGCCATCATGAACGACCCGCAGATCCGCTACACGCTCGCGCCGGAACGGATCCTTCCGTACGCCCAGTTCATGCATCAGGTGGGCACGCTGAAGACCCGGCCGGCGTCCTGGAAGGACATGTTCTTCCAGGATATCCACGACCTGCCCGGCAGCTGAGCGGGAGGCGGGCGCATGGCCCCGGCGCAGCCGCTGCTCGAGGTCGAGGGCGTGACGCTGCAGTACAGGACGCGCGAGCACCTGGTCACCGCGACCTACCGCGTATGCTTCGAGGTGTTCCGCTCGGACCGCTTCGTTCTGCTCGGGCCCTCCGGCTGCGGCAAGTCCACCCTGCTCAAGGCCGTGGGCGGCTACCTCAAGCCGGTCGAGGGCAGCATCCGCTTGAAGGGCGGCGAGGTTACGCGCCCGGGGCGCGACCGCGTCATGGTGTTTCAGGAGTTCGACCAGCTGCTGCCCTGGAAGACGGTGAAACAGAACGTGCTGTTCGGGCTGCTCGCCTCGGGCACGCTGTCGGGGCCCGAGGCCGAGGCGCGCGCCATGGCCTACATCGAGAAGGTGAACCTCACCGGCTTTGCCGACGCCTACCCCCACACCCTTTCCGGCGGCATGAAGCAGCGCGTGGCGATCGCGCGCGGCATGGCCATGGAGCCCGATATCCTGCTGATGGACGAGCCGTTCGCGGCGCTGGACGCGCTGACTCGCCGCAAGATGCAGGACGAGCTACTGCGGCTCTGGGAAGACACCGGCTTCACGATCCTTTTCGTCACCCACTCGATTCCGGAGGCGGTGCGCATCGGCAACCGGATCCTGCTGCTGTCGCCGCATCCGGGGCAGGTGCGGGCGGAGCTGAACAGCGACGGCCAGGACTGCGAGGATCAGGCGACCGGCAAGCGCCTGTCGGATCGGATCCACGGCATGCTGTTCAGCGAGCCGGTGCCCGAAGACGAGACGGTGGCGCATGGCTGAGCGGCCGGCTGTCACTGCGCGCCCGGAGTTCGTGCGCGAGGCAGTCCGCGAGCACGACATCGGCGTCGTCCTCAAGCCGCTCACGGCCTGGGAGCGCATCTGGGGCAACGGCTGGTTGCGCAAGGGCCTGATCCTGACCGCCCTGGCCTTGCTCTGGCAGGCCTACGGCTCGTACCTGAACAATCCGCTCATCCTGCCCACCTTCGGCGCCACGGTGCAGTCCTTCGCCGAGCGCGTGGTGACCGGCGAGCTTCCCGGCAAGGCCTGGACGTCGGTCAAGGTGCTGCTGCAGGGTTATGCGATCGGCCTTGTTCTCGCGCTCGCCTTCACCATCGCCGCGATCACCACCCGCATCGGCAACGACCTGCTGGAGCTGCTCACCGCGATGCTCAATCCGCTGCCCGCGATCGCGCTGCTGCCGCTGGCGCTGATCTGGCTCGGCCTGGGCAACCCCAGCATCATTTTCGTGCTGGTGCACGCGGTGATGTGGCCGATCGCGCTCAATACGCATTCGGGCTTCCAGGCGGTGTCGGGCACACTGCGCATGGTCGGCCGAAACTACGGCCTGACCGGCATCCGCTACGTGCTGCAGATCCTGATCCCGGCCGCCTTCCCGAGCATCCTGTCGGGCCTGAAGATCGGCTGGGCCTTCGCCTGGCGCACGCTGATCGCCGCCGAACTGGTGTTCGGCACCACCTCCGGCTCCGGCGGCCTGGGCTGGTTCATCTACGAGAACAAGAACACGCTCGACATCCCGGCGGTGTTCGCCGGGCTGTTCTCGGTGATCCTCATCGGCCTGCTGGTCGAGAGCCTCATTTTCCGCGTCGCCGAGCAGCGTACGGTGCGCAAGTGGGGCATGCACGCCTGAGTCCCGACCCGGCCGGGTTGGTGAAGCGCAGCAACGCGCGCCTACACGCACGGGCGGGTTGCCAGCCCGCTGGCGGGCTACTTGTTCAGCTCGAAGCGCCGCCCGTTCATGCGGCCGCGGTACTCGCGGCCGCCGGAGGTGAAGCTGACCTCCTCGCCGCGCACCTTTCCTTCCAGCGCGTAGGTCGTGCCCCCGCTGGCCAGGCTCCCTGCGAGTTCCTGGTAGTGCTGCTTGAAGGTGACCTCGCCCTGCGGCAGCTTGTGCGTGCCCTCGACGCGCGCCGGGACGATCCAGAATAGGGCGGTGCACCAGGAGGTGTTGCAGCCGGTTTCCTGCGTCAGCGTCGCCCGCTCGTCCTCCTTCCAGTCCCCCATGGTGAAGCTGTTGGAGACGATGCGCGTGCCGGGCTTGAGCTCCAGGATCCTGGGGCGCAGCTTGATGTTGAGCTCTGGGAGCAGGAACATGGTGATCACGGTGGCCTGCGAGATATCGGTCTCGAACAGGTCCGCATTGACGAAGGTGGCGCGGCCGGACACGCCTTCCTTCTGCGCGTTGCGCTTGGACAGTGCCACCAGGTCCGGGTTGTACTCCACGCCCAGCGCGCGCGCGCCGCGCTTGGCGGCGGTGATCACGGTGCGGCCGTCGCCCGAGCCCAGGTCCATGACAAAGTCGTCCTTCGTCACTCCGGCCAGGTCCAGCATCTTGTCCACCAGCGCCTGCGAGGTCGGTACCCAGACCACGTCCTTGCCTTCCTGGCCGGAGATGGGTTCGTAGGCGGACAGCCCGGCGGCAGGCTTGGTCGCCTGCGCAAGGCCGGCGGTGGCAAAGGCGGCCAGCAGCAGTGCGAGGCCAGCGCGGCGAAGGGATTGGGTTGCGGGCATTTCAGGGGCTCCGGTCGGTTGGGCAGGCAAAACGGGTGAAGGCGGATTATGCCGGTGGCCGGGCAGAGGGCCGGCGCTGAGCGCTATCATGCACGCATGGACGCCAAGGACGCTGTTGCCCTCACGAAGGACCTGCTTCGCTTCGATACCGTCAACCCGCCCGGGCGCGAGCGCGACTGCGCGCGCCACATCGGCGAGCGCCTGCTCGCCTGGGGCTTCCGCGTCGAGTACCACGAGTACGAGGACAGCCGCACCAGCCTGATCGCGCGCGCCGGCGGCAACGACAAGAAGCCGCCGCTATGCTTGACCGGCCACCTGGACGTGGTGCCGCTGGGCACCCGTAGATGGACGCGGGACCCGTTCAATGGCGAAACCTATGGCGACAAGCTCTACGGCCGCGGTTCCTCGGACATGAAGGCGGGTGTGGCCGCGATGCTGAATGCCGCGCGCGCCTTCGCCGACAAGCTGAGCGGCACGCCGGGCCTGGTGCTGGTGCTGACCGCCTCGGAGGAAAACGGCTGCATCGGCTCGCACCACCTGGCGCAGCTGCCCGGGATGATGGGCAAGGCGGGCGCGATCGTGGTGGGCGAGCCCACCTCCAACTACCCGATGGTCGGGCACAAGGGCTCGATCAAGTTCCACGCCGAGTTCCAGGGCGTCTCGGCGCACGGCTCGATGCCGCACCTGGGCGACAACGCCATCTACAAGGCGGCGCGGGCGATCGCGAAGCTGGAGGGCTTCGAGTTCGGCGTCCCGGCGCATCCGATCATGGGCTCACCGACGCTGAACGTGGGCACGGTGGAGGGCGGCAGCGGCGTCAACCTGGTACCGGACCTGGCGCGCATCGGCGTCGATATCCGCACCGTGCCCGGCACCGACCACACGGCGCTGCTGAGGAAGCTGCAGGTGCTGCTGGGCACGGAGGCGAGCATGGAGGTGTTCTCCGACATGGGGCCGGTATGGACCGAGCCGCAGCACGAGTGGATGCAGCGCGTGTTCGAGATCTGCAAGCCGGTGCTGAACGAGAAGTTGCAGGCGCGCACCGCGCCGTACATGACCGATGCGGCGAACCTGCTCACGGCCTGGCCGGGCGCGCCGACCGTGGTGCTGGGCCCTGGCGAGGCGGCGATGGCGCACCAGACCGACGAGTACTGCAACATGGAGCGCATCCGCCAGGCGGTGGGGATCTACGAGGCGATCATCGAGGACTGGTGCAGGGCCTGAGCGGTCGGAAAGGAGCGCATGAGCGAACCCCTGGAAATCGAAATCTTCTCCGACTACGTCTGACCCTGGTGCTACCTCAGTACCGTGCGTATTGAGAAACTGAAACGGGAGCAGGAGGTGAAGGTGAAGTGGGTGCATTTCCCCCTGCATCCGGACACGCCGCGGGAGGGCAAGAGCTTGGAGGCGCTCTTTGCCGGCCGCGGCTTCAACCTCGCGCAGAAGCAGGCCGAGATGCGCGCGCGCATGCAGGCCGAGGGATTGCCCTACGGCAACCGCAGCCACACCTACAACAGCCGCCTCGCGCAGGAACTGGGCGCCTGGGCCGACACGCAGCCCGGCGGGGACGCGATCCACGACGCCATCTTCCGAGCCTATTTCGTGGATGGACTGAACATCGGCGACGCCCAAGTGCTGGTGAAGCTGGCGAAGGCCGTGGGCCTGCCGGAGGACAAGGCGCGCGAGGTGCTGGAGAAGCGCGCGTTCCGGGAAGCGGTGGACGCGGACTGGGAGAAGTCAAGGCAGTACGGCGTCACCGGCGTGCCGACCTTCGTCGCCGGCGGCTACGGCGTGGTGGGCGCCCAGCCCTACGAGGCGCTGGAGCAGCTGGCGAAGCAGGCGCGCGGCAAGGCCTAGCGTGTCCTAGCCGCTGCGGTACTTCGCCACCGCCCCCTTGGCGAGGGCGAGGCCGTGCCCCGGCCGGTCCGGGATGCGGATGGCGCCGTTCACGCACTGCGGCAGGGCCTCGAACAGGTCCGGCGGCATCCAGTCCATGAGTTCCACCAGGAACCCGTTCGCGAGCGCGCCGCAGACCTGGACGGACAGCTCGTACACCACGTGCGGCGAGACGCTCACGCCGTGCGCCGCGGCGAGGTGGCCGATCTTCAGCGTTTCGCTGTAGCCGTTGGCGCGGCAGATGTCGGGCATGAGGTAGCGCGCGGCGCGGCGCTCGATGAGGTCGCGGAACTCGTAGCGGTTGTAGTGGTTCTCGCCGGTGGCCACCGGGATGCGGATCGCGGCGGCGACCTCGGCGCAGGAGGCGTTGTCGTCCGAGTTCACCGGCTCCTCGTACCAGACGAGGTCCAGGTCTTCCAGCAGCGCGGCCTGGCGGATGTTGCCCGCGAGGTCCAGCTTCTGGTTCACGTCCACCATCATGCTCAGGCCCGGCCCGAGCGCCTTCTTCACGGCCGCAACGCGCTTGCGGTTCATCTCGGGATCGGGATGATGGATCTTCATCTTGTAGTAGCGGCAGCCCAGGGCAGCGTAGTGCTCCGCCTCGCCGATGAGGTCTTTCTCGGTGTAGTTGCCCCAGCCGCCCGAGCCGTAGCAGTCGGCGCTGTCGCGCACCGCGCCCCAGAGCTTGTACAGCGGCAACCCGGCTGCCTTGCCCGCGATGTCCCACAAGCCGATGTCCAGCGCCGAGAGCGCCATGCCGGCGATGCCGACCCGGCGCACGCCACGGTCGCCGCGGTACATCTTCTCCCACAACTTTTCCACCGCGAGCGGGTCCTCGCCCATCAGCAGGGGCTTCAAGCGCGTCTCCAGGTAGGCGAGCACGCTCTGGGCGCCGCCGCCACCGAAGACGAGGCTGTAGCCCAGGCCCTGCAGGCCTTCGTCGGTGGCGATTTGCGCCACCACCAGCTTGTGGTGCGGGAAATCCAGCGCCATGGGCTTTGGCGGCGCCACGGTGAGGACGCAGGCCTCGATTGCGGTGATCTTCATCTCAGGGGGCGGCCTCGACGATGCGGAAATCGCGCTCGACGCCCTCGCCCAGCGCCTTCAGCGCGGCGCCGTAGGCCGGGCCGTCGTGCGCGGCGTGCGCGGCGGCGAGGCTGTCGAATTCCACCACCACCGTGCGCTGCATGATGCCGTTGTCGTGCACCTTGTCGGGCATGCCGCGGACGATGAAGCGCCCCCCGGCGCCCAGGATCGCCGGGCCGGCGAGGGCGGCGTAGGCGGCGAGCGCCTCGGGTTTGTGGATCGCGCGGTAGCAGGAAATCCAATACGCCTTGGGCATGAGCACGCTCCTTGATTTGGGGGGCCTATGATGCCACTGCGGGCCGGCAAGGCGACGCTAGAACCGGTCCGCTTTCACATTCGGCTGGCCCCTGACCGTCACCTCGGGACCCTTGGTGCCGGCGGTGCGCTCGTAGACGCCGTCGCCGGTCTTCTTGTGCTGGGTCAGGCCCAGTTCCTGGATCGGCTTCGGGGTGTAGCGGCACTTGCCGCCCAGGGGTTCCGAGATGCGCTGCATGACCTCGAAGGTGCCGGTGCCCTGGTCGCAGGTTCCGCTGTGCGCTCTGTAATCGTAGCGGGGTATGGCGCGAGTTTACAATGGCGTCATGGCACTGGTGAGGAAGGGCATCAAGCAGCTCATCGCCGAGGCGGAGGTGCGCTCGAAGGGCATCTCCATCGAGGAGTCGAAACGACGCCTCGGCGACCCGGACACGGTGTTCGTGGACCTGCGTGACGTGCGGGAACTGGAGCGCGACGGCATGATCCCGGGCGCCTTCCACGCCCCGCGCGGCATGCTGGAGTTCTGGGTGGATCCCGAGAGCCCCTACTACAAGCCGGTGTTCGCCGAGGGCAAGACCTTCATCCTGTACTGCCAGGCGGACTGGCGCGGCACGCTCGCCGCGGCCACGCTTGCAGACATGGGTGTGCAGAACGTGCTGCACATGGAAGGCGGCTTCGGGGAATGGAAGAAGGCGGGCGGCCCGACCGCAGAGCCTCCGCACAAGAAATCCGCCTGAGCGGCCAGGAGTGGTCGAACTCTCTTGTTACTACGGCCTGTCCTCGCCTTGGGCTGAGGAGCGCGACACGAGCGACGTGGAGGTGCGCCGCGCGATCGCGGAGCAGAACGGGATGCCGGGCGAGGAACTGGTGGCCGCGGAGCGCAGCGTGCCGGTGCAGCAGCTCTTCAAGGCCTACAGCGAGGAGGCCGGGCGCCTGGGGGTGTTCGGGGCGCCGACCTACGTGCTGGAGGGCGAGCGCTTCTGGGGCCAGGACCGGCTGGAGTTCCTCGATCGTGCGCTGGAGGCCATGGGCAAGTGAGCCGGCGCCGCGACATGATCCTGCTGCTGGTGCTCTCGGGCACCATCATCTCCATTTGCATGGGCCTGCGCCAGAGCCTGGGGCTGTTCATGCGGCCGATGGCGCTGGAGGCGGGCATCTCGGCAGCCACCTTCGGCTTCGCCGTCGCGCTGCAGAACATCGTCTGGGGCATCAGCCAGCCCTTCGTCGGCGCGCTCGCCGACAAGTACGGCCCGCGCCCGGTGCTGGTGTCCACCGCGATCGCCTATGCCGTGGGCGTGGCCCTGATGGCGCAATCGCGTGGCGAGTTGATGCTGGACATCGCCGGCTTCCTGATGGGCGTGGGCACCGCCGGCACTGCGTTCGGCGTGCTGATGGGTGTGGTGACGCGCGCCACGCCGCCGGAGAAGCGCAGCCAGACCGTGGGCTTGGTGGCGGCCTCGGGATCGCTGGGCACCATGCTGCTCGCGCCCATCGGCCAGTCGCTCATCGACGGCTTCGGCTGGTATGCCGCGATGCTGGCGTTCTCGGCCATCGCGGCCTCGATGGTGCTGTTCGCGCTGCCCATCCGCGGCCTGGCCGATCGGCTGGAGGCCGGGCCCGTCGCGGCCGCTGGCCGGCCGCAGGGGCTGGGCGAGGCGCTGCGCGAGGCGCTCGGCCACCGGGGATACCTCTTCATGACGCTGGCGTTCTTCGCCTGCGGCTTCCAGCTCGTCTTCATCACCACGCACCTGCCGGCCTACCTGCAGCTGTGCGGCGTGGCGCCGGGGGTGAGCGCGACCGCGCTGGGCCTCATCGGCCTGTTCAACACCATCGGCACCTACGGCTTCGGCCTGCTGGGCGCCCGCTACAGCCAGAAGCGGCTGCTGGCCATGATCTACCTGCTGCGGACGCTGTTCATCATCGGCTTCCTGCTGGTGCCGATCAGCGCCACCACCACGCTGGTGTTTGCAGCCGCCATGGGCATGCTCTGGCTGGGAGTGTCGCCGCTGGTGACCGGGATCATCTCGCGGGTGTTCGGGCTGAGCCACTTCGGCACGCTCTACGGCGTGGTGTTCTTCAGCCACCAGCTGGGCTCGTTCTTCGGCGCCTGGATGGGCGGGCTGGTGTTCGCCCGTACCGGCAGCTACGACTTCGCCTGGGGTGCGCTCATCGCCATCGGACTTGCCGCCTTCACCCTGCAGTGGCTGATGGACGACCGGCCGCCGGCGCAACTGCGCCGGGCGGGCGTGCTGCAACCCGCGGCGGCGTGACCCCCCCGCCGGACCCGGAAGGTAAAATACGCTGATGGACATGAGCGCCCAGGAAATCCGGGAGTTCTGGCACGGCTTCTGCGAACGCCAGAAGGTGCCCCCGGCGCTGCGCGCCGAGGGCGACAAGGAAATCGCGGCCAACCCCGAATTCTGGGCCGACCACACCATGTGGGACCTGGTGGAGAAGCTGAAGGCGAAGAAGTCCTAGGTGCTGCGCCTGCCTGAGGCACCTTTCTAGGTGCCGCGCCTCTAATACCTGCACTAGCGCCGCACGACCTACGGGCGGCCATTGGCATAGCCCCATGCCGTGCCCGGGATAGTTGATGTCCAGGGCGCGCAGGCGCGATGCCCTGCGCGACAGGGCGAAGTCTTTGCTATAGTGAGCTCTGGCAACCACGAAAGGAGGTGATCCAGTGCGAGAACCCCAAGGCAGGACCGGCGAGAGGTGCTCCAGGACCGGATCATTGCGCAACTCAGGGAGCCTCTACGGCTAAAGAGCCGGGAATGCCCTAGCAGCACCGCAGCAACGGCCCCGGGCCGCGCGAGCGCCCCGGGGTTTTTTTCACGCGCACAAATGAAAAGGCCCGGTCGCCCGGGCCTTTTCTACCTGCTGCCTCAGCCTTGCGTCAGAGCGGCTTGATGTTCGTCGCCTGCTCGCCCTTGGGGCCGGTGGTGACGTCGAAGGTCACCTTCTGGTTTTCCTTCAGGCTCTTGAAGCCCGAGCCCTGGATCGCGGAGAAATGCGCGAACAGGTCCTTGCCGCCGCCATCCGGGGTGATGAAGCCGTAGCCCTTGGCGTCGTTGAACCACTTCACGGTACCGGTTGCCATGATTGAATGCCTCTCGATTAAAGATTGGGAAACGGGCTTTCGCCCACTTGCCGGAGGAGCCAAGAAGGTAGCGCGGTACTCACTTGTGGTGGAAGGACCAGCGGAGAAAAACGTGCAGAAGGAGTCGGATGCATCCGTACCCTTGATTACCTAGCTTGAGAACGCCAGCGTTTATGATTATACACAAGACCATGAAAGCAGGCGTATTTGGGGCCGGCCACGGCGAGGGGGGGGCGCGCGGGCTGCCGGCAAGGGCCAGACCCGGGACGGGGTGACGGGCTTTTCCCCGGCGCGGTGGGTTACCTCGCCAAGCCGACCAACGCCGCGGTGCCGCTGGCGCGGGTGGGCGAGCGCACCGCGAAGCTGCAGCAAGCGCGCATGGACATGATAGAGTGACTCGGCCGCCGGGATTGCCGCGGTTATCGCTCTGGCAGGCCCCGCGGATGATGCAGCTTGACCGGGACGTCGAAACCTTCTCGAAACCGATTGCCGATGCATCCGGTCGTTGATCTTCGTTCCGACACTGTGACCCGGCCCGGCGTGGCGATGCGCCGCGCGATGCAGCAGGCCGAGGTGGGCGACGATGTGTTCGGCGACGACCCGACGGTGAACCGGCTGCAGGCGCGCGCTGCGCAAATGCTGGGCTTCGAGGCGGCGCTGCTGTTCCCGACCGGGACGCAGTCCAACCTCGGTGCGCTGATGACCCATTGCGGCCGCGGCGACGAGGTGATCCTAGGCCAGGAGGCGCACACCTACCGCTACGAGGCGGGCGGCGGCGCGGTGCTGGGCTCGATCCAGCCGCAGCCGCTCGCGAACCGGCCCGATGGAACGCTGGACCTGGCGCAGGTGGAGGCGGCGATCAAGCCGGACGATGCGCACTTCGCGCGCACGCGGCTGCTGGCGCTGGAGAACACCATCGGCGGCAGGGCGATCGGCCGGGGCTACTTCGACGAGGCGCTGGCGCTGGCCAAGCGCAGGGGACTGGCCACGCACCTGGACGGCGCGCGCCTGTTCAATGCGGCCGCCAAGCTGGGGATGCAGGCGCGCGACCTGTGCCGCGGTTTCGACTCGGTGTCGGTCTGCCTGTCCAAGGGCCTGGGCGCGCCCGCGGGCACGCTGCTGCTGGGTAGCGCGGAGTTCGTCGGCCGCGCGAAGCGCGTGCGCAAGATGCTGGGCGGGACCATGCGCCAGTCCGGCGTGCTCGCCGCCGCGGGCCTGTACGCGCTGGAGCACAACGTGGCGCGCATCGCCGAGGACCACGTCAACGCCGACCGGCTCGCGGCGGGACTGGGGCAACTGCCCGGGCTGCAGGTCGAGCCGGCGCAGACCAACATGGTGTTCGTACGCGTGCCGGCGGGGAAGCTGGCTGGACTCTCGGAATACCTGCTGCGCCGGGGCGTGGTGGTCTTGCCGGGTGCGAGGATGCGGCTCGTGACGCATCTTGACGTGGACGCCGCGGGCGTCGAGCGCGCGTTGGCGGCGTTCGGAGGATACTTTGCGCTGACATGACCGGCGGCTGATGCCGCGTTCGGCCGCGGCGGGCACGTCCGCGGCCAGAGGGCGCACGCAATGTAACCGGATCGGTTACATGTCACCCCCCTCAGGGGTGGTACGACGCCACCCGCTCGACTTCCTGCCTCGACCCCAGCACCACCGCGATCCGCTGGTGCAGCCCTTTGGGCTGGATGTCCAGGATCCGGGTTTTCCCCTCAGTGGCAGACCCACCCGCCTGCTCGACGATGAAGGCCATCGGATTGGCCTCGTACATCAGCCGCAACCGCCCATCCTTGTTCTTCGCATCCCGCGGGTACATGAAGATGCCGCCGCGCGAGAGCACGCGGAACACGTCGGCCACCATCGAGGCCACCCAGCGCATGTTGAAGTCGCGCCCGCGCGGCCCTTCCTTGCCCGCGAGGCACTCGTCGATGTAGCGCTTCACCGGCGCTTCCCAGCGCCGCATGTTGGAAGTGTTGATGGCGAACTCGGAGGTCTCCTCCGGGATGCGGATGTCCGGGTGGGTGAGCGCGAAACTGAAGGTCTCCCGGTCCAGGGTGAAGCCGTAGGCGCCGTCGCCCACCGTTATCACCAGCACCGTAGTCGGCCCGTAAACGGCGAAGCCGGCGGCGACCTGCTTGTTGCCGGGCTGCAGGAAAGCCTGCTCATCGGGCTCGCAGGGCCTGCCGTCGGCGCCTTGCGGGCAGCGCAGCACTGAGAAGATGCTGCCCACCGAGATGTTGACCTCGATGTTGGAGGAGCCGTCCAGCGGGTCGAACAACAGCAGGTACTCTCCGCGCGGGTAGTGGGTGGGGATCGGGCTGGGGGTCTCCATTTCCTCCGAGGCGAGCGCGGCCAGGTTGCCGCCCCATTCGTTGGCCTCGATCAGGATCTCGTTGGACAGCACGTCGAGCGCCTTCTGCGTCTCGCCCTGCACGTTCTGCACGCCGAGCGAGGCGCCGCCGCCGCCCAGTGGGCCCTTGTTGACCCTAACGCTGATCGCCTTGCAAGCGCGGGCGATGGTCTCGATGAGCAGGCGCAGGTCGGCGTTGATGCGGCGGGCGCGCTGGCGCTCGATGAGGAACTGGGTCAGGGTTGTGCGTCGCATGGCCCGATTCTAGCGCCGGGCGGCGATCAGGCCGGGCGGATGCGGCGACGCGCGAGCCAGCTGCCGGCCAGCAGCGCCGCGGCCATGGTCCAGAGCACCGGGCCCATGCCGAGCGCCGCGCCCACCGCGCCGAAGCCCAGCGGCATGACCGTGGAGCTGGCGTTGATCATGGTGGTGCGCACTCCCACCACCTCGCCCTGGCGCCCGGGCGGCGAGGCGGCGTAGAGCGCGGCCATGATCATGGGCTGCGCGCAGCCCAGCCCAAGCCCGAGCAGGAAGGAGGCCGCCATCAGCAGCGGTGCCGCCTTGGCCAGGGGGAACAGCGCGTAGGCAAGGCCGGCGATCAGCAATGCCGCGCAAATCACGCTCCACTCGGTCAGGCGCCGCGCCACCATGGGCATCGCCAGACGCACGACGAAGGTCGCCAGCGCGAAGCTGCTCATGATGATGCCGATGGTGGAGGCCGACAGGCCGATGCTGCTGCCGTAGACCGGGATCACGAAGGTATACAGGTCCCAGCCGGCGGCCAGCAGGGCGCTGAACAGGTACACCGGCAGCAGGCGCGGGTTGCGCAGCAGGTCGGCCAGGCGATGCTGCGCCGCGTCGGCGCGCGTCGGTTGCGCGGGCGGCAGCAGGCTTGGGCGCCACAGCAGCAGTGCGGTGCCCACGGCCGGCGGCAGCGCCAGCAGCACGAACGCGGCGCGCTCGCCCGCGTAGTCCAGCGCGAAGCCGGCCAGCAGGGGGCCCAGGGTACCGCTGGTGGCATAGCCCAGCGCGAACCAACTGAAGTTCACCGGCCGCTGCGTGGCCTCGCCCAGCGAGCCGATGACGTGGTTGAGGGCGATGTGCTGCACCATGAACGCGGAGCCCACCACCACGGCGGCGACGAACAGCGCCGGCAGCCCGTTCCAGGCGAAGGGCAGCAGCGTGCCGGCGGCGACGATGGCACCGCCGATGGCGATAGGGCGGAACGCGCCGACCCGGTCCACCAGTCGGCCCGCCTGCACCGCGAGCAGCATCGGCATCACGGCGTAGAGCGACATCAGCACGCCGACGGCGAGCGCCGAGGCGCCCTCGCCCAGGGCGCAGAGCGAGACGCTGATCCGCCCGCCGACGAAGCCGGCATGGCTGAGAGCCGTCAAAAGAACGAAAAAGGCGAGCCGCCTCACGACAGCTCGCCTTCAGTGGACCGGCGTGGACTCAGACCTGCCCGGGGACGCGGGCCTGTCGCGACTGCAGCGCCGCGATGCGCTGCTCGATTGGCGGGTGCGAGGACATGAGGGCCATCAGGCCGCCGCCACCGCTGACGCCCAGCGTCTGCATGGTCTGGGGCAGCGCGCCCGGCTGCAGCCCGCCCAGGCGCTGCAGCGCCGCCACCATCGGCCGCGGGCTGCCCAGGTAGTCCGCCGCGCCGGCGTCGGCGCGGAACTCGCGCTGGCGCGAGAACCAGGCCACGATCATCGAGGCGAGCAGGCCCAGCACGATCTGCGCCACGATCATGGTGGCGTAGTAGCCGAAGCCCGGGCCGCGGTCGTTCTTCAGGACGACGCGGTCCACCAGGTAGCCGATGACACGCGAGAGGAAGAACACAAAGGTGTTGACGACGCCCTGGATGAGCGTGAGCGTGACCATGTCGCCGTTGGCGACGTGCGCCACCTCGTGGCCCAGCACCGCCTCAACTTCCTCGCGGCTCATGGACTGCAACAGCCCGGTGGACACCGCCACCAGCGAGTCGTTGCGCGAGAAGCCGGTGGCGAAGGCGTTGGGCTCGCCCTCGTAGACCGCGACCTCCGGCATGCCGATGCCCGCCTTCTGCGCGAGGCGCCGCACCGACTCGACCAGCCAGTATTCCGTGCTGCCCTCGCTGCCGTCGATGGCGCGCGCGCCGGTGGACCACTTGGCCATCGGCTTTGAAATGAGCAGGGAGATGAAGGCGCCGCCGAAGCCGAACAGCGCCGACAGCCCGAGCAGGGCGGTCAGGTCGAGGCCGTTCTCGGTCAGGATGCGGTCCAGGCCCAGCGCGCTGGCCGTGATGGACAGCACCACCATCACCGCGATGTTGGTAACGATGAGCAGGAATACCCGCTTCATTGCATCTCCTTTGATAGTTGCCGCATTCGGCGGTGCGAATAATACCGCAGCTTAGATGGGGGCTTTCCTTTCAAGTTCAATCGCCTGCCCCCAGAAACCCCGCTCCCATCTGGGCTATGACATAGGTCGGGGCGTTGGTGTTCCCGGAGGTGATCCGGGGCATCACCGAGGCGTCCATGACCCGCAGCCCGGACAGGCCGCGCACCCGCAGGCGGTCGTCCACCACCGCGTGGGCGTCGTCCCCCAGGCCGCCCATCCGGCAGGTGCCCACGGGGTGAAATATGGTGGTGCCCAGTTCCCCGGCGGCTCGGGCAAGTTCCCGGTCCGACTGGATCGCCGGCCCGGGGCGGAACTCCTCCGGTTGGAACCTGGCCAGCGCCTTGGCCGCCATGATGCGCCGGGTGAAGCGCATCCCGTCCACCGCGACCCTGCGGTCCTCCGGGGTGGACAGGTAGTTGAGCCGCACCTCCGGGTGGGCGGCCGGATCCGGGGACTTGATCCGGACATGCCCGCGCGATGTCGGCCGCAGGTTGCACACGCTGGGCGTGATGGCGGGGAAGGGGTGCAGGGGATCGCCGAATTTGTCCAGCGACAGCGGCTGCACGTGCCACTCGATGTTGGCGGTCGGCTGCGACGGATCGCTCCTGGCGAAGGCGCCCGCCTGCGAAGGCGGCATGGTGAGCGGGCCGGTGCGAAACAGCAGGTACTCCAGGCCCATCGCCGCCTTGCCGAGGAGGCTGTTGGCCATCTCGTTCAGCGTGCGCACGTTCCGGACCTTGTACTGCATGCGGATCTGGAGGTGGTCGTGCAAGTTGCCACCGACGCCGGGCGAATCCTGCACGACCGGGATACCAAGCCCCTGGAGATGGGCGCCCGGACCGATGCCGCTCAACTGCAGAATCTGCGGTGATCCGATCGCGCCGGCGGCGAGCACCACCTCCCGCTTCGCCGCCGCGTACTGCTCGCCGCCGGCGCGAAACTCGACGCCCGCCGCGCGCGCACCCTCGATCCGTACCCGGGTGACCAAGGCCCCGGTGAGGACTTTCAGGTTTGGTCGGTGCAGAACAGGCTTGAGAAACGCATCCGCCGCGCTCCACCGCCGCCCGCGCTTCTGGCTCATCTGGAAGTAGGCGCAGCCGAAGTTGTCGCCGTGGTTGAATTCCCTGAGCGGCGGGATGCCGCACTCGGCGGCCGCTTCGCGCCAGGCATCGATCACCTCCCAACGCACGCGCGGGTCCTCGATGAACAGGTCCTGCTCCACCCGCCTGAACACCGGCAGCACCTGGTCCCAGGACCAGCCGCGGTTGCCCAGGCTCGCCCAGTGGTCCCAGTCCTCCTTCTGGCCGCGCATGTGGATCATGGCGTTGATGGAGGAACATCCGCCCAGCACCTTGCCGCGGGCGTAATGAATGGAGCGGTTCGCCAGGTGCTCGTCGGGCTCGGTCTTGTAGCACCAGTCGGTGCGCGGGTTGGCGATGGTGTAGAGGTACCCCACCGGGATCCTGATCCAGAAATAATCGTCCTGGCCGCCGGCTTCCAGCAGCAGGACCGTGGTGTCCGGATTGGCCGAGAGGCGGTTGGCGAGCAGGCAACCGGCGCTGCCGGCGCCGACGATGAGGTAGTCGTACTGTTGAGGCAGGACCGTCACGTTGTTCTTCTGATCGCGCGGGCTGGTAGTTAGTGATCAGATAGTTAGTGATCAAATGCGCAGCGGCGAGCGGCAATCCCTAGATCGAGTCCACCACGCGGTTGAAGGCGCTTGCAAATGGCCTCGCCAAGGCTGCTTGCAGAAGCATCTAGATCGGCAAGCGCGCCTCGAATGAGCGCGCAGGCTTCTTCCTCAACCAGGCGATCGTGCGCAGCAGCCTGAAGCCAAAGATGCGAAAGGATTTCGGGATCGACGTTGCGAATGGTCAATCTGATCATCGGGCCGCCTTCACTTCAATAGCCTGATATTGTATTCAAGCCGGATCGGCACGCTGTTATTCGGTCCTACAACCTGCTCTAGACTTGTCGAATGCGGATCGGGATTGATCTGGGTGGAACCAAGATCGAGTTGCTCGCGCTCGACGAGGAGGGCGGCGAAGCCTTCCGCAAGCGCGTGCCCACGCCGCAGGGCGACTACGCGGCCACGGTCGCCACGGTAGCTTCGCTGGTGCGCGAAGCGGAAGCGACCCTCAGAACCACCGCCACCGTCGGCGTCGGCACCCCCGGGGCCCTGTCCTCGGTCACCGGCCGGATCAAGAACGCCAACTCCACCTGCCTCAACGGCCGGCCTCTGAAGGAGGACCTGGAAGCCGCCCTCAAACGCGAAGTCCGCCTCGCCAACGATGCCAACTGCTTCGCCCTGTCCGAAGCCGTTGACGGCGCCGGCAAGGGCGCCCGGGTGGTGTTCGGCGTGATCCTGGGCACCGGCGTGGGCGGCGGCATCGTGGTGGAGGGCAGGGTTCTGACCGGCCCCAACGCCATCGCCGGCGAGTGGGGCCACAATCCTCTGCCCGATCCGCGTCAGGAAGACCTGCCCTTGCGCGACTGCTATTGCGGCAGGCAGGGCTGCATCGAGACCTACCTGTCCGGACCGGCCCTGCGGGCCGACCCGGACATGGACCGCTACGAGGCGCGCCTCGCCCGGTCGCTCGCCGGCGTGGTCAACATCCTCGACCCGGACCTGATCGTGCTGGGCGGCGCAATATCGGGCATCGGGCGGCTGTATGCGAACGTAGCGGCGATCTGGCGGCAACACGTGTTCTCGGATCGCGTGGCGACGCGGCTGCTGCCGCCGGTGCACGGCGATGCGGGCGGTGTGCGCGGGGCGGCATGGCTGTGGGGACAACGATAGAAGGTGGCGTCGCGGCGAATGGACCGGCAGGAGAAGCTGGCGCGCCTTACGCTGCTGGTGGCGATCGTCCACGGCGCCCGCGACAACGTGGTGCCGCCGCAAATGGCGCAGCGCTAGCGCGGCTGCGGCGCTCCCTGAGCCAGCTTGCCGGTCAGGCGCAGCAGGTTCAGGATCTCGGCGTGGCGATGGTTGAGCAGGTCCTCGCTCGCCGCCCCCAAGTTGATGACGGCGTAGCGGTAGCTGCCCAGCCACTTCATTTCGCGCGCCAGGGACCGGCCGCGCTTGAAGTACAGCATGATCTGGGCGTCCGGGTAGCGCGCCCGGACGCTGGCGAGCTCCGCCTCGCGCGGCGCGCGCTTCAGCGGCCGGCCGTCGAAGCGCCGGGAGACGAGGCTGGCGGCGATGGCGCAGCCGGTGGGCGCGCGGCGCGTGTCCGGCGTGGCCCCGGTGCACAGCTCGAGCAGCATGCGGTGCGGGTCGATGCCCTCCACGCGCTGGTACAGTCCGGCCAGCTGCGAGGCGAGGCGCGGGTTGAGCTCGACGATGCTCAGGCGGTCGGTCCGTGGGTTCCAGAACAGCTCGATGTTGAAGAAGCCGTGGCGGTAACCCATGCCCGTGAGCAGCAGCTCGGCAAGTTCGCGCATGCGTTCCTGCACCGCGGGCGGAACGCGCGAGGGGTAGACGAAGCGCTCGAAGGCGTCGGTCCCCGGGAACATCACCGTGTCGCTCAGGCCGAGGAAGGTGACGCGGCCTTCGCGCACATAGCCGTCCAGGTTCACCTCCATGCCCTCCACCGGCTCCTCGGCGATGAGGTGGTGCGCATCGAGCGTGTAATCAGTGTAGGCCGGCATCAGGTCGTTGAACGGCTTCACCAGGCGCCGGATGATGAGTTCCTCCAGCATCGAGAACGACAGGTGGCGACGCAGCTCAGCGAAATTCGCCACCCGGCGCGCCAGCACCGAGAAGGTGGCGCGCACCGGCTTGACGTAGAACGGGAACGGCAGCCCGACCAGTTCCGGCTCCAGCACGCCGTAGGGGAAGACCGAGAACGCCGGCACCGCGCCCGGGGCGATCCGGCGCTGCTCCAGGCGCGCGTAGTACTTGTGCTGCGCCGTCACCACCACCGCCGGCGGCGTGCCCGGCAGGCCGAGCCGGTCGGCGACCGCGGCCGCGATCAGCGCGCCGAAGTACTCGTTGTTGCTGAACACGCCGTCGATGCGCCCGCGCCAGCGCTCCACCAGCCCCTCGACGAAGGCGCGCGCATCGAAGGTCATCAGGCGCGCGTTGGACGGGAAGCGGAACAGATCGAAGCCCGCCTCGACGAATTCGTAGTCCTCGAAGCCGCCGCGGGCGAAGGCCTCCCGGTCCCATTCCTTGGGGAACACCACCAGGATGCGCTTTTTCGCCATCGCGGGGCTCAGGGCTGGGCCCAGGGATGGACGGTCCCGCGGGCGAGGTAGTTGGTGCCGGCGAGGACCGGCTGCACCCGCAGGTCGGGAACGTAGGCGCACAGCAGCCGCCAGGGCTCCTCCAGGCCCTCGAAGGTGGTGAGGTAGGGGCGGGCCTTCAGCAGGCGGTACAGGCGCAGCGGAAACAGCCAGGGGGGCGGGTGCTTGATGCCGGCCAGCGCCACGCGAGCCCGCGGTCCGGCAAAGGAGAAGATCCGCTCCAGCGCACGCGGGGACTGCAGCACGTCGTGCGTGTAGTTGAACAGGGCGGCATGAAAGGGCGCGCCGAGGTCGGCCGCTTCCATGGTGGACTCGATCAGCGTCACGTTATCCCAGCCGGCCCGCGCCGCCCGTTCCCGGGCGAGCGCGATCATCTCCGGGCTGACCTCGACGCCGATGACGCGTCCCCGCGGGCCGACCGCCTCCCGCAGCAGGGGCAGGGACAGCCCGGTGCCGCAGGCCACGTCGAGCACCGTCTCGCCGGGGGCCAGGCCGAGCAGGCCGACAACCCGGCGGCGCAGCGCCATGGTGCGCCGCGCGCTGGCGTCGTAGCTCGCCGCGTGCTGCCGGTACTTCTGGATCGCAAGGGCCGGGTCGGGCTGCAGGATGCGCGCTCCGCATTGTTGTGTCTGGTCCGCCGATGGCATTGTCGCAGAGCGGCCCGATTTCATTACCCCGCAGCCGAGAATGACAGCGTGGGGCTCCACGCGGCTATCATAGCTTGCACATGGAACTCGCGACCGTGCTCAAGCCCGGCCTGGCCGGTGATAGCGACCTCGTTGTCGGCGACGAGCACACCGCGCCGCGCGTCGGCAGCGGCCTGGAGCGGGTGCTCGCCACGCCCATGATGATCAACCTCCTCGAGGCTGCCGCGCTGGAGGCGCACTACGAAAGGCAGCTGATCGGCGATGGGGAGCACCAGAGGGTGGTCGTGAACGTGGAAAAATTCGATGCCAGGGTGGCGCGCAAGCTCGCCCCGGAATCATGAAGGCGGACATTGCGGTCCTGGGCGCCGGCATCGTCGGCGTGTGCGTCGCCCTGCACCTGCAGAAACGGGGACGGACCACGATCTTGCTGGACCGCCGCGGCGCGGCCGAGGAGACCTCGTTCGGCAACGCCGGCCTGATCCAGCGCGAGGGCGTGGTGCCCTACGGCTTCCCGCACGATTTCGGCGCGCTTTTGCGCTACGGCCTGAACCGCACCATCGACGCCCACTACCACCTCAGCGCGCTGCCCGAGATCGCCCCCTTCCTGTGGAAGTACTGGACCCATTCAAGAAAGGAACGCCACGCCGAGATCGCGCGCCTGTACTCGAAGCTCATCGAGCATTGCGTCGTCGAGCACGACGCGCTGGCGGCCGAGGCGGGCGCCGCCGCGCTCATCCGGCGCGACGGCTGGATCCGCGCCTTCCGCACCGAGGCCAAGCGCGACGAGAGCTTCGCCGAGGCGGAACTGTGGCAGCGGGAGTTCGGCCTCATCCACCGCAGGCTCGATGCGCACGGGCTGCAGGAGATGGAACCCCATCTCGCGCCGGTGCTCAGCGGTGGATTGCACTGGACCGAGCCCACCACCGTTACCGACCCCAATGCGCTCGCGCTCGCCTACCTGCGGCGCTTCGAGGCTTTGGGGGGGCGCTTCGTGCAGGGGAATGCGGCGACGCTGGAATCCTCGGGCTGCGGCTGGCGCCTGCGCGCCGCCGAAGGCCTGGTGGAGGCCGGCGCCGCGGTGATCGCCCTCGGGCCCTGGGCCGATGTCGTCACGCGGATGCTGGGCTACGACCTGCCGCTGGCGGTGAAGCGCGGCTATCACATGCACTACCGCGCCGCGGGCGTGGCGAAGCTCAACCGCCCAGTGCTCGACAGCGAGTCGGGCTACTGCCTCGCGCCCATGGCGCGCGGCATTCGCCTCACCACCGGCGCGGAGTTTGCGCCGCGCGACGCGATCCGGACCCCGGTGCAGCTGGGTCGCGCAGAGCCCATTGCCCGGAACCTGTTCCCGCTGGCCGAACGCGTGGACACCGAGCCCTGGATGGGCGCGCGGCCCTGCACGCCGGACATGATGCCGATCATAGGTCCGGCGCCGAAGCATTCGAGCCTGTGGTTCGCCCTCGGCCATGCGCACCACGGGCTGACGCTGGGGCCGGTGACCGGGCGCCTGATCGCGGAGATGGTGACAGGCGAACAACCGTTCGTGGATCCGGCACCGTACCGGGCGGAGCGGTTTTGATCTCGAGGCGCTGACCTGGCCATGATCCCCGCCCAGCGCCTCGTCAAGCTCATCACCCCCGAGCGCAGCCGCTGGCAGCCGATGCTCGGTTGCCTGGCGATGGCCGGCGCCTGCATCCAGGCGGTGATCTTCCTCAAGCCCGCGGAGCCGCTGCTGTCGATCCTGGTGATCGGCGCGCTGATGACGTGGCTGATCGGCGCCCTGGCGGCGATCGGCTATGTGCGCTGGTTCTTCGGCAAGGAATTCGCCAGGGCGAAGCAGGAAAGCCGCGACTAGTTCTTTGCGTGCCGCAGTTCGCTCACCCGCGCCCGCGCCTCGGCCTCGTTGTCGGCCGCGGCTGCGGCCTTGCGCCGGTCGATGGACCAGGCCCCGACCAGCGCCAGCGCCAGGAAGCTGCCGAAGAAGACGGTGGCCTTCAGTTCACCCCGCGCAGCGGCGTGCTGGAGACGAAATGCGTCGCCAGGAACGCGCTGCAGGCGAAGACGAGTTGGTCCATCAGGCGAGCGCCCGGGTCACGATCTCGGCGAGGTCGCGCGACAGGCCATCGGCCGCGCGAACTCGCTCGAGCTGCCGGCGGGCATGGCCCTGGCGTGCGTCGTCGAACCTGCGCCAGCGGTCGAAGCCGCGCGCCATGCGCGCCGACACCTGAGGGTTGAGCTTGTCCAGCGCGAGCACCTGGTCGGCGAGGAACGCGTAGCCCCCGCCGTCGGCGGCGTGGAAGCGCACATGGTTTGCCGAGAAGCCGCGGATGAGCGAATACACCTTGTTCGGCACCTTGATGTCGAAGGCTTCATGGCCCAGCAGCTCGCGCACCCGGGCCAGCGTCCCGGGCAGGCGGGAGCCCGCCTGCACCGCGAGCCATTTGTCCACCACCAGCGGCTCGTGCTGCCACTTGCCGTAGAAGGAGTCGAGGGCGATGGCGCGCTGCGGCGCGTTCGAGTTGGCGAGGAAGCCCAGCGCCGCCATGCAATCTGTCATGTTGGCCCGCATCTCATCCTGCCCGCCGAACTGCTCGTAGCACAGCGCCACCAGGTCCGTGGTCTCCAGCTCCATCAGGTAGCCCAGCGCCAGGTTGCGCAGCGAGCGGCGGCCGATGGCGGCCGCAGCCGGCGAGTAGGGGCCCCTCGATTCCATGGCGCGGTAGGCAGCGAGGAATTCCGGCTTGAGCGCCTCGGCGAGCGCGCGGCGCAGGCGGTTGCGCGAGGCGTGCAGCACATCCGGGTCCACCGGATCCATCTGCTCGGCGAGGAAGGTCTCCGAGGGCAGGGCGAGCGCCTCGGCCGCGAAGGCCGGGTCGGGGTCGGCGAGCAGCCTGCGCGCGGCGTCGATGAACGCAGCAGGCGGGTGGCCGTCGCGCTCCAGGATAATGGCCGCCGCCAGGCGCTGGCCGGCTTCCCAGCGGTTGAACGGATCGTCGTCGTGCGCCATCAGGTGGAGCAGCTCGCCGTCCGTGTAGGCGTAATTGACGATCACCGGCGCCGAGAATCCGCGCAGCAGCGAAGGCGCGGTCCCGGCCGGGGCGTCGAATACCAGCGTTTCCTCCCGCGCCTTGAGCGAACCCAGGCGCTCGTCGGTCCCGACCTTCACCGCGAAGGGGATGTGGAAGGGCGGATCCATGGATTGCTTCACCTTGAGTGTGAAGCGCCCGTCGTTCCATTCGCCCGTGCAATCCAGCACCGGCGTGCCGGCGACGTCGTACCAGCGCCGGAACTGCGCGAGGTCGATTCCGCTTGCGTCCGCCATCGCCTGCACGAAATCGTCGCAGGTGACCGCATGCCCGTCGTGGCGCTGGAAATACAGCTTCATTGCGGCCTGGAACTTCTCCTCGCCCAGGAGTGTGTGCTGCATGCGCACCACCTCCGCCCCCTTCTCGTACACCGTCATGGTGTAGAAGTTGCGGATCTCCATGTAGGACTGCGGCCGCACCGGGTGGGCCATCGGGCCGGCGTCCTCCGGGAACTGCGCCGCGCGCAGGCTGCGCACCTCCTGGATGCGCGATACCGCCCGGGAATACGTGTCAGCGCCGTACTCCTGGTCGCGGAACACCGTCAGGCCTTCCTTCAGCGACAGCTGGAACCAGTCCCGGCAGGTGACGCGGTTGCCGGTCCAGTTGTGGAAGTACTCGTGCGCCACGACGCGGTCTATGTTCACATAGTCTGTATCGGTGGCGGTGTCGGGTCTCGCCAATACGTACTTGGCGTTGAAGATGTTGAGGCCCTTGTTCTCCATCGCGCCGGAGTTGAAGTCGCCGACGGCGACGATTTTGTATTCGTCCAGGTCGAGCGCCAGGCCGAAGCGCTTCTCGTCCCAGTCGATGGCGCGCTTGAGGCAATCCATGGACCAGGCTGCCTGGTCCAGCTTGCCGGGCTCGACGTAGATGGAAAGCTTCTTTCCCTTGTGCGTTTGCTCCAGCACCTCGAGCTTCGCCGCCACCAGCGCAAACAGATAGGAGGGCTTGGGGAAGGGGTCCTCGAACGTGGCCCAGCCCTCGCCCGAGGCCACCCGGTTGCCGTTGGACAGCAGCACCGGGTACTTCTCCGGATCGGCGCGCACCGTGGTGCGGAAGGTCGCCAGCACGTCCGGGCGGTCCGGGTACCAGGTGATGCGGCGGAAGCCCTGCGCCTCGCACTGGGTGACGCAGCCGCTGGCGGCCTGGTAGAGGCCCTCGAGCTTGGTGTTCTGCTGGGGCACGATGCGCGTTGCCGTCTCCAGGACGAAGGCATCGGGCACGCCTGCGAGCGTCAGGCGCTGCGGGGTCACCGAGTGCGGGAAGTCGCGGCCATCGAGCTTCAGCCACTGGAGTTCGAGTTCGTCGCCGTCCAGCTCCAGCGGGGCCTGCGGCCGCGCGGCCGCGGGGTTGCGCCGCAGCCGCAGCTTCGCCGTGACGAGGGCGTCCGCGTCGCGGATGGAGACCTCCAGTTCGATCCGCCCGACGAGGAACGCCGGCGGGGTGTAGTCCTTGAGGTGAATGGTGGCTGGAGTCGGCTCGCGCATGAGCCGATTCTACCGCCCCGGCCATGCGGCCAAGGGGAAGGCTAGGCGACCAAGGAGAACGCCTACGCGTTCTTCTCCGCCAGGCGCTTGATCAGGCCGTCGATGCCGGAAGTACGGGTGATTTGCTCGAATTCGGAGCGGTAGGTGAGCACGAGGCTCACCCCTTCCACGCTGATGTCGTAGATCTTCCACCCTTCGGGGGTCTTCTTCATCGCGTAGTCCACCGGCACCGGCGGCGCGCCGGGCTTCAGGTAGCGGTTGCGAACCGTGGTCTCGGTGGCGCCGGCGGCCATGCGCAGCGGCAGCACCTGCATGGTCTGGCCGCGGTAGGTGTCGAGGGCGTTGGAGTAGATGCGGATCAGCAGGCCGCGGAACTCGGTGGCGATGCGCTCCTGCTGCGCCGGCGTGGCTTTCCACCAGAGCTTGCCGACGGCGAGTTGCGCGGCTTCGCGAAAGTCCACGTGCGGCAGGACCTTTTGCTCGGCGAGCGCCAGGGCCCGCTTGCGGTCGGCCAGCAGGTCCTTGTCGGACTTGAGGGCTTCGAGGACGTCAGCGGTGACTTTTTTCACCAATTCCTCGGGTCCCAGGGCCTGGGCAGCGGCGTGGAATGCAAACAGAAGTGGGAGCAAGCCGAGGAGTGTTTTCATGCGCGATTCGACCATGGCGGGAAGCGGAAGTTCAACACGTTCCTGGTCACTTCAGGGCCGGCAGCGGCGCTCGGCGAGGAACGGCGCGAGGATGCGCCCGGTATGGCCGCCGCTGTTGCCCGCGCCCTCGGGCGGCCCCTGGTAAACCACCCTCCCGCCCGCCGCGCCGCCTTCCGGCCCGAGGTCCACCAGCCAGTCCGCCTCCGCGATGAGGTCCAGATTGTGCTCGATGACCACCACGGTGTTGCCGGCGTCGACCAGGCGATGCAGCACCTTGATCAGTTTCTCCACATCGGCCATGTGCAGACCGACGGTGGGCTCGTCGAGGACGTAAAGCGTACCGGCACTGCGTGCCGGTGTCTCTGTCTTCCCGCGCACGGGAGGAGACAGAGCGGATGAAAACTTGGCCAGTTCGGTGACCAGTTTCAGGCGCTGGGCTTCGCCGCCGGACAGGGTCGGGCTTTGCTGGCCGAGGGTCAGGTAACCCAGGCCGGTGTCCTGCAGCAGGCGCAGCGCGCGGTGGGTGGACGGGTGCGCGGCGAAGAATTCCACCGCCTCGTCCACGCTGAGGTTCAACACCTCGCCGATGGTCTTGCCGCGCCAGCGCACCGCCAGCGTCTCGGGGTTGAAGCGCAGGCCGGCGCAGGCCTCGCAGGCGACGCGCACCTCGGGCAGGAAGGACATCTCGATCTTCTTCATGCCCTGGCCATCGCAGGACTCGCAGCGCCCGCCCTTGGTGTTGAAGGAGAAGCGGCTGGCGGTCCAGCCGCGCATTTTCGCCTCCGTGGTTTCAGCGAACATGCGCCGAATGGCGTCCCAGAAGCCGACGTAGGTGGCGGGGCAGGAGCGCGGGGTCTTGCCGATCGGGGTCTGGTCCACCTCGAGTACGCGCACTATCGCCCTGGCGCCCTTGAAGGCCTTGCAGGCCACGGGCTTGCCGGCCTTGGCGCTGTTGTAGAGCACGTCGCGCGCGAGCGTGGACTTGCCCGAGCCGGAGACGCCGGTGACCACGGTCAGGCGCCCGAGCGGCACGCGCAGATCCACGTTCTTCAGGTTGTGCAGGCTTGCCTTCACCACCTGCAGCGCCTCGGCGTTGCGCGGCACCGGCCGTCGCGGCTGCAGCGGATGGCGCAGGGGCGCCTTGAGGAACTTCCCGGTGAGCGAATCCGGGTTGGCGAGGAGGTCCTCGGCATGGCCCGAGGCGATCATCTGCCCGCCCAGCTTGCCGGCGCCGGGCCCCAGGTCAATGACGTGATGCGCTCGGCGGATGGTGTCCTCGTCGTGCTCCACCACCACCAGGGTGTTGCCCTTGGCTTGCAGCCGCTCCAGCACGTCTAGCAGGATCCGGTTGTCGCGCGGGTGCAGGCCGATGGTCGGTTCGTCCAGGATGTAGCACACGCCGCGCAGGTTGGAGCCCAGCTGCGCCGCGAGCCGGATGCGCTGCGCCTCGCCACCCGAGAGCGTCGGGGCAGAACGGTCGAGCGCGAGATAGCCCAGGCCGACCTCCGCGAGGAAGCCGAGCCGGCTCTTCATTTCCACCAGCAGGTCGCGCGCGATTTCCGCCTCGCGTCCCTTGAGGCCGCTGCCGGACACCGCTTCACCCAGGCTGGCGATCGGCAGGCCGCCGTAGTCGGCGATGGTCTTGCCCTTCCAGGTCACCGCCAGCGCCTCCGGGTTCAGGCGCCGCCCTTCGCACTCGGGGCAGGGCTCGTCCAGCTCCAGCCAGTCGATCCAGGAATCGAGCACGTGGTCCTCGGTGCCGGTTTTCGCGCGCTCGTCGTCCCACTGGACCTCGTCGATCTTCACCCCGGTGCCGTAGCAGGCGGCGCACCAGCCGTGGCGCGAGTTGTAGGAGAACAGGCGCGGGTCGAGCTCCGCGAAGCTGCGGCCGCACGAGGGGCATGCGCGCTTGGTGGAATAGGCCTCGAGGGACTTGCCGGCCAGAACCTGCACCGTGCCCTTGCCGAAGTCGAGCGCGGTGGCGAGCAGCTGGCGCAGCGCGGCCTCGTTCTTCGCTTCCACGCGCACTTCGCCTACCGGCAGCTCGATGCTGTGCTCCTTGAAGCGGTCGAGGCGCGGGAAGGGCCGCACCGGGAGCCGCTTGCCGTCCACGCGCAGCTGGCCGTAGCCCTTCGATCCGGCCCACTTGGCGAGGTCGGTGTAGACGCCCTTGCGGTTCACGATCAGGGGGGCGAGCACGGACACCGTTCTGCCGCGGTGGCCCTTCATGACGCGGGCGAGGATGGCCTCGGCGCTCTGCGGCTCGATGGGCACCTTGCAGTCGGGGCAGTGCTGCGTGCCCAGCTTCACGAACAGCAGGCGCAGGAAATGGTGGATCTCCGTGAGCGTGCCGACGGTGCTCTTCCTGCCGCCGCGGCTGGTGCGCTGCTCGATGGCCACCGTGGGCGGGATGCCGAAGATGGCGTCCACGTCCGGGCGCGAGGCACCCTGGACGAACTGGCGGGCGTAGGCATTGAGGGATTCGAGATACCTTCTCTGTCCCTCGGCGAACAGGATGTCGAAGGCGAGCGTCGATTTTCCGGAACCGGAGACTCCCGTTACGACGGTGAAGCGGTTTCTTGGTATTTCGACATCGATGTTCTTCAGGTTGTGCTCGCGGGCTTTGCGTATCTGGATCGCATTTCCCAAATACCGTCCATTCGGCTCACGGACTGCTCCGCTCGACATTGTCGAGCGGGAATCCTCTTCGGCTACTAGATTCGCCGCAGAGGATTTCGGGGAGAAGCTTGCCGCGTAGTCTCGCAGCGCCTTGCCTGTATGCGAGCTCGGGTGCTTCATCACATCCGCGGGCACGCCTTCACATACGATCTCTCCACCCGCATCGCCTCCCTCGGGGCCGAGGTCGATGATCCAGTCGCTGGCGCGGATGACATCGAGGTTGTGTTCGATGACCACCATCGAGTGGCCCGCGGCAATGAGTTGCCTGAACGCGCGCAGCAGCTTGGCGACGTCGTCGAAGTGCAATCCCGTCGTCGGCTCGTCGAACAGGAACAGTTTCCTGGAATTCGGGACCGACCCCGATTTCACATCCGCGAGGTGGCCGGCGAGCTTCAGCCGTTGCGCCTCTCCGCCCGAGAGCGTCGGCACCGGTTGTCCCAGCCTCAGGTAGTCCAGGCCGACCTCCACCAGCGGCTTCAGCCTCGCATGCAGATCCCGCTCGTCCTGGAAGAATTCCAAAGCTTCGTGGACGGTCATCTCCAGGACCTGGGCGATGGATCTGCCGCGCACCCGGACTTCCAGCACCTCGGCGCGGAAGCGCTTGCCGTCGCAGTCCGGGCAACGCAGGTAGACGTCGGAGAGGAACTGCATCTCGACGTGCTCGAAGCCGTTGCCGCCGCAGGCGGGGCAGCGGCCATTGCCGGAGTTGAAGCTGAAGGTGCCGGCGGTGTACTGGCGCTGCCTGGATTCGGGTGTCTTGGCGAACAGCTCGCGGATGGCGTCGAAGGCGCCGACGTAGCTGGCGGGGTTGGAGCGCGTGGTCTTGCCGATGGCCGACTGGTCAACCATGACGACTTCGTCCACCAGCTCGGCGCCGCGCAGGGCCTTGTGGGCACCCGGGGTTTCGGTGGGCTTGCCCTTGGCCTTTCGCAGGGCCGCGTAGAGGACGTCCTGCACCAGCGTGGACTTGCCGGAGCCGGAGACGCCGGTGACGCAGGCGAGGCGCTGCAGCGGAATGCCGACGTCGATGGCCTTGAGGTTGTGCTCGGAGGCGCCCTCGACATGAAGGTATGCCGAGGCCGGGGCGGCCGGCCGCGCAGTTGCTGCCGACTTCCGGCCGGAGAGGTAGTCGCCGGTCAGGGTGGACTTCGCGCGCAGCTCGGCCGGGGTGCCGAAAAACACGACCTCGCCGCCGCGCTCGCCGGGGCCAGGTCCCATGTCCAGGATCCGGTCAGCGGCGAACATGATCTGGGGGTCGTGCTCGACCACCACCAGCGAGTTGCCGGCGTCGCGCAGGCGCTTCATGACCTCGATGACGCGGCCCATGTCGCGCGGGTGCAGGCCGATGGAGGGTTCGTCCAGCACAAAGAGGGTGTCGACCAGCGACGTCCCGAGCGCGGTGGTGAGGTTGATGCGCTGGACTTCGCCGCCCGACAGCGTGCGCGACTGCCGGTCCAGCGTCAGGTAGCCCAGGCCGACGTCACAGAGAAATTTGAGTCGGGTCCGGATCTCGCCCAGCAGCAGGTCGGTGGCCTCGTCCAGCGGCGCGGGCAACCGCAGGCTGTCGAACATCCCCCTGACGGTGGAGATGGGCAGCAGCATCAGGTCGTGGATGGACTGGCCCTCGATCCTCCACAGCGTGGCATCGGGTTTCAGGCGCGTGCCGCCACAGGCTTCGCACGCCGTATAGGAGCGGTACTTGGAGAGCAGCACCCGGATGTGCATCCTGTAGGCCTTGCTCTCCAGCCACTTGAAGAAGCGGCCGACCCCGTACCAGACGCCGGGCCAGGACTTCCTCCAGCTCACCCATTCCCTCTCGCCCTCGAGGGTCCAGGCGCGCTGCTCGGGCTTCAGTTGGTTCCAGGGCGTGTCCAGCGGGATGCCGCGCTTGTTGGCGTACCTGACCAGGTCGTCCTGGCATTCCTTGAAGCTGGGCGTCTGCCAGGGGCGCACGGCGCCTTCGCGCAGGGTCTTGCGCTCCTCCGGGATCACCAGGCCGTAGTCGACGCCGATGACGCGGCCGAAGCCGCGGCAGGCTTCGCAAGCGCCGACGGGCGAATTGAAGGAGAACGCGGCCGGGGTGGGCTCGGAATAGCTGATGTCGCAGTCGGGGCAGTGCAGGTTGGAGGAGAAGCGGAAGACCTGGTCGTTCTCGCCGTAGACGTTGACCCTGGCCTGTCCGAACTTGAGCGCCGTCTCCAGCGCCTCGATGACCCGCGCCCGCCCGGCGCCGGACTGCCTGAAACGGTCCTGGATCACCTCGATGCGCGTCCTCGAGCGCGAATGCAGCCGGGTATAGCCCTGCCGCTCCAGCAGTTGCTGGACCTCGGCTTCCTTGAAGTTCTTCGGGATGTCCACCGCAAAGGTGATCACCAGCCGCTGCTCTGGCAGGGCCATCAGCGCGGCGCAGATGGAATCCGGCGTGTCGCGCGACACCGGCTTGCCGCAGCCGCGGCAGGAGAGCTTCGAGGCCCGCGCGAAGAGCAGCTTCAGGTGGTCGTTCAACTCGGTCATCGTGCCCACGGTGGAGCGCGAGGTGCGGACCGGATTGGTCTGGTCGATGGCGATCGCCGGCGGGATGCCATCGATGGCCTCAACCTGAGGCCTGTCCATGCGCTCCAGGAACTGGCGCGCGTAGGGACTAAAGGTCTCGACATAGCGGCGCTGGCCCTCGGCGTACAGGGTGTCGAAGACCAGCGAAGACTTTCCCGAGCCCGAGACGCCGGTGACGACCACCAGCTCGCCGTTCGGGATCGAGAGCGTCAGGTTCTTGAGGTTGTTCTGCCGCGCGCCGCGAATAACCATCGCGTCGGAGGCCGCGTATCTCCTCCCCGGTGCTTCTTGCTTCACATCCGCATGATAACGTTGCGCGGCAGCAGGAATTCGGAGACTCCCCATGAAAGTGAAAGCGGCAGTCGCGCAGCGGGCCGGCGCCGCGCTCGAGATCGAACGCCCTTGCGCCGCCGGAGGCCACCCCCTTGCATACCCGGCTCATAGGGCTGGAAGACGCGCTCGCCTTTGCTGAGCGAGGTCAGGCCGGGGCCCATATCGACCACCATGCCCGTGCCTTCGTGTCCCGGGATGGCCGTGAAAAGTCCTTCCAGATCAGTGCCCGAGCGCGTGAATTCGTCCGTGTGGCAAACGCCCGGACCTCGCCGGCCCTGGGGCCTTCGGCCTCCACCGGCGCAGCGTCCTGCCTCGCGTCGTGGGCTGGCACATGGCCAATAAGATCAACACCGACAACTTGATCACGCAGGTGATGCCGCTGGAGCGCATCGACGAGGCCTTCGACCTGATGCACCAGGGGCGTTCGGTAAGATCCGTGGTGACGTTCTAAGGTGGTGCGACGCAGCAACCTTGCCTGAGGACTTGCCAGCACGCGGCAGGTTGTCCATATTACCGGGGCTTCGGCGTACGCCGGTGGCCAATACGAGGAGGGGATCATGAGAGTTTCCAATGTTCTGAAGCTTGTCCTGGTGGCCGCATCGTTCGTCGCCGCCGCCGCGACGGCTCAATCACAGACGGTCAGGGTGGGCGTGGTGCTGCCCTACAGCGGCGTGGGCGCCGAATTCGCGCAGCAGGTGGACCGCGGCATGCAGGTGTTCATGAAGCTGAACCCGAACGCCTTCGGGCCCTACAAGGTCGAACTGGTGAAGCGCGACTCGAAGAACCCGAGCGGGGCCGAGGCCAAGACCGCGGTGCAGGAACTGATCGCGCAGGAGAAGGTGGACATCCTCACCGGCTTCATTTACTCGCCCGATGCCATCGCCTCCGCCTCGCTGTTCACTGAAGGCAAGAAGCCCGCGGTGATCATGAACGCGGGCACGGCGTGGATCACCAACCTATCGCCCATGATCTCGCGGGTCTCGTTCTCGATGTGGCACGCCGGCCACGCCATGGGCGAGGCAGCGGTGAAGAACCTTAAGGCGAAGACCGCGGTGGTCGGCTACACCGATTTCCCGCCCGGCAAGGACAGCCTGGACGCGTTCAAGCGCGCCTTCGAGGTCAACGGCGGCAAGGTGATCGACGCCATCCCGATGGGCGGCGCGGGGCAGGTGCCGGATTTCACGCCCTTTTTCCAGCGCGCCAAGGACAGGAAGCCCGACGTGTTCTTCGTCTTCGTGCCCTCGGGTGACCACGCGGTCGCGGTGATGAAGACCTACAATGCGCTCGGCATGCGCCAGGCCGGCATCAAGCTGGTCGGCCCGGGCGACCTGACGCCGGACTATAAGCTCCAGGGCATGGGCGACGACGCGGTGGGGCTGATCACCGCCCACCACTACAACGCCGACCTCGACAACCCGCACAACCGGCGCTTCGTCGAGACCTGGAAGAAGGATTACGGCGCCAACGCCACGCCCGACTTCATGGCGGTTCAGGGCTACGACGGCATGGCGGCGATCGCGCATGCGGTGGTGGCGATGAAGGGCAGGATGGACCCCGAGGGCACCATGAACGCCCTCAGGGGCTGGAAGTTCGACAGCCCGCGGGGGCCGATCCAGATCGACCCGGCGACGCGCGACATCATCATGAACGAGTACCTGAGCGAGGTCGTGAAGCAGGGCGGCCGCCTGGTGCAGAGGAACCTCGGGGTCATCACCGCCGTGAAGGACATGTGCAAGGAACTCAAGGAGGGGAAATGCAAGTAAGGGAACATCCTGCGCGCCAGTCCTGAACCCCCAGCAACCAGCCGCCGCCCGCGGTAGCCCGACGGGCGGCGGTTTTTTTTCATGGATCCCGCAAGCATCCTCCTCGGCGGTTTCGCCTCCGGCATGGTGCTGTTCATCGTGTCGGTGGGCCTGTCGGTCACGATGGGCCTGATGGGCTTCGTCAACCTGGCGCACGGCGGCTTCGCCATGCTGGGCGGATACCTCATCGTGCTGGCGATGAAGCACTGGGGTCTGTCGTTCGTCGCGGCCCTGGCGCTGGCGTTCTGCGCCATCGCGGCGTTCTCGGTGGTGCTGGAGCGACTGCTTTACTCCCGGCTGTACCGCGCGCAGGAGCTGGACCAGGTGCTGTTCACGATCGGCCTGGTCTTCATCATGACCGCGGCGGTGACCCTCGGCGTCGGTCCGGAGACGCAGGTGATCCGCCTGCCCGACTGGCTGCGCGGGCAGACCAACCTCGGCTTCATGACCTATCGCACCTACAGCCTGGCGCTGATCGTCGTCGGCACCCTGATCATGCTGGGCCTGTGGCTGGGCTTCGAGCGCACGCGCTACGGCGCGCGCATCCGCGCTGCGGTGGACAACCGGCGCATGGCGCAGTCCATGGGCGTGGACGTGGGGCGCCTGTTCACCGTCGCCTTCGCGCTGGGCAGCGGGCTGGCGGCGCTGGGCGGCGGGCTGGGCGCGGAGATCCTTGGCCTGGATCCCAACTACCCGCTGCGGTACCTGGTCTACTTCCTGATCGTGGTCGCGGTCGGCGGCCTGGGCAAGGTGTCCGGCGTGTTCTTCGCCGCGCTGCTCATCGGCGTGCTCGATTTCGTGCTCAAGATCTACTTCCCCAAGGGCGGCACCATCTTCATCTATGCGCTCACCCTGATCCTGCTGCTCGCCCGGCCGCAGGGATTGTTTGGGAAGAAAGGCGCCTGATGGACGCGCCGCAGACCGCCGCCGGACGGTTCGCGCGCCGCCACCGCTTCCGGTGGTGGGAGCTGCTGCCCTGGATCGCCGCCGTCGCGGCGTTCTTCGCCTTCCCGACCTACCTCGCCTTCGGCACCCAGCTGCTGATCACGATCCTGTTCGCGCTGTCGCTGGACCTGGTGCTGGGCTACGCCGGCATCGTCACCCTGGGCCACGCCGCGTTCTTCGGCGCCGGCGCCTATACCGTCGGCATGCTGGCCTCGCACCTGGGCTGGAACGAGCCGCTGTCGGGCCTGCTGGCAGCGGCTGTGGTGGCCGGGCTGATCGGGCTGGTGAGCGGCCTGGTGCTGTTGCGCACCCACGGCCTGACGCTGCTGATGCTGACGCTGTGCACCATGGCGCTGCTGGAGCAGGCGGCCAACATGGGCGCCCACTGGACCGGCGGTTTCGATGGCATCCCCGGCCTGAGCTTTGGCAAGATCCTCGGCCTGTTCTCGTTCGACGTCCTCTATTTCCGCTCGCAGTACCTGTACGTGCTCGTGGTGCTGCTGCTGTGTTTCCTGGTGGTGCGCACGCTGGTGTATTCGTCCTTCGGCCAGAGCCTGACCGGGGTGCGCGAGAACCTGCTGCGCATGCACGCGGTCGGTGCGCCGGTGCGCGCGCGCCTGGTGATCGCCTACACCATCTCGGCGGCGCTTGCCGGCGTCGCGGGCGGCCTCTTCACGCAGGCCACCGGCTACGTCAACCTCTCGGCCCTGAGCCTCGAACGTGCCGCCGGGTTGCTGATCATCCTGATCCTGGGCGGCTACGGGCGCCTGTACGGCGCCTTCGTCGGCGCCGTGGCCTACATGGTGCTGGAGCACGTGCTCGCCAAGGCCTACCCGACCGCCTGGCAGCTGGGCATCGGCGTGACGCTGGTCATGGTCGCGCTGTACGCGCGCAACGGCATCATCGGTATTGGCGAAGCCCTGATGCGGCGCCTGCGCGGCGCAAACACCGCATGAGCACCGCGCGCCTGGAGACCAAGGGCCTGAGCAAGAACTTCGGCGCGCTGGAGGTTGCGCGCGAGGTGAATTTCCGGCTCGAGGCCGGCGCGCGGCACGCGCTGATCGGGCCCAACGGCGCGGGCAAGACCACCTTCATCAACCTGCTCACCGGGGCGCTCGCCCCCTCGAAGGGCAAGGTGCTGCTGGAGGGCGAGGACCTCACCGGTTTGCCGCAGGCGAGGCGCGTCAAGCGCGGCATCGCGCGCACCTTCCAGATCAACCAGTTGTTCCGCGGCCTGACGGTGCTGGAGAACGTCTGCATCCCGGTGTTCGAGCGCATGGGCCTGGGCGGGGGCATGCTGCGCGCCGCGGGACGGCGCGCCGAGGTGCTGGCCGAGGCCATGCGCCTGATCGAGATGCTGAAACTGGGCGAGGACGCCGGCCGGCGCATCGTGGAGCTGCCCTACGGCCGCCAGCGCCTGGTGGAGATCGCCATCGCGCTGGGCCTTGCCCCGCGCGTGCTGCTGCTGGACGAGCCCGCGGCCGGAATCCCGAGCGCGGAAACGCACATCCTGCTCGATGCCATCGCCTCGCTGCCCCGCGACATCGCCGTGCTCATCATCGAGCACGACATGGAAGTAGTGTTCCGCTTCGCCGAGCGCATCACGGTGCTGGTGAACGGCGCGGTCTACGCCGAGGGCGCGCCGCAGCAGATCGCCGCGAATCGGGAGGTGCGCGCGGTGTACCTGGGGAACGCGCTGGATGCCTGAGGCGCTGTCGCTCAAGGGCGTCGGCTCCGGCTACGGCGAGACGCACCTGCTGGAGGAGATCCACCTCGCGCTGGACAAGGGCGAGAGCCTGTCGGTGATCGGCCGCAACGGCGTGGGCAAGTCCACGCTGCTGGAGACGATCATGGGACACACCACGATGCACGCGGGGACGATCGCCCTCAACGGGGCCGATGTTTCCGCCTATCCTCCCCACCGGCGCGCGCGCGCCGGCCTGGGCTACGTGCCGCAGGAGCGCGAGATTTTTCCCTCGCTCACGGTGCTGGAGAACCTGGAACTGGGCGCGCGCCCCGGGCCCTGGACCCGGGAGCGGGTGTTCGGGCTGTTTCCCAACCTGCGCGAGCGCCTCGCCAACGCCGGCACCCAGCTCTCCGGCGGCGAGCAGCAGATGCTGGCGGTGGCGCGCGCGCTGCTCACCAACCCTTCGGTGCTGCTGATGGACGAGCCCACCGAGGGCCTGGCGCCGGTGATCGTGCAGACGCTGACGCAGGTATTGCTCAAGTTGCGCGGCGCGGGCGGCCTTGCCATCATCCTGGTGGAGCAGAATAGCCGCGTGGCGCTGGAATTCTCCCCACGTACCGTGGTGATGGACCGCGGGCGCATCGTGTACGACGGTGAATCGGCGCGCCTGAGCAGGGATCCCGAGTACCTCGCCAGCCTGATCGCGGCGCAGTAGGCCTTGCGTCCCGCTAGAATCGCCCGATGGCACTGTCCGCGTTCAACTTCGGCAAGTGGATCGACGAGCACGCGCACCTGCTCAGGCCGCCGGTGGGCAACCAGCAGGTGTTTCTGGAGGCCGAGGACCTGATCGTGAT
>Ga0194120_10000842_pt1 | contig 57454 bp, 69 predicted proteins | sample TA2MahCa65mmetaG_FD_148642 | JGI IMG/M metagenome (GOLD analysis project Ga0194120, IMG submission 148642) | Freshwater microbial communities from Lake Tanganyika, Tanzania - TA2015019 Mahale Deep Cast 65m | ecosystem: Environmental > Aquatic > Freshwater > Lake | place: Tanzania: Lake... | reverse complement strand
CCAGCCAAGAATCGAAAACCAAATCGCAGCCACTATTGAGCGAAGTGTTGTGTTACTTGGCAATAGTGATTCGTCGCTTCTCTGAATTGCAGGAATTGCAAAAAACAAGGCAACCGCAATTATAGATACTGCCAACACTTCGATTCCCCATCGATATTTTCTTAGCTGAAAATACCCTAGTCCCTGTAACCCCACAAGTCCAGGAGCCAGTGATAAAATCAGGTGCAGTTTTTTGTTTTTTCTCCACGATGGCCTTTGTGTGGATCTTTTTTTGCGCAGCTCTGTTAGTATGTCATATTCTTCAATTGTGATTTCTTTTCGTGCTAGCTTTTCTCGCAGATCGTCTTGCTCTGTTTTGGCAGATTCAGTACGTGGTGAAACATCAAGTTCAGGTTTAGTATTTAGACCCAACAATGAATCAACGTATTTTTGATCTGATGAATACAGCGGCGTACCACGTCTCAGAGTCTGAACAATGTGGTCTAATCTTCCAGCATCTCCCCTTCCAGACTTGATAATTTCCAGTATCTTGTTTATCATATCTTCAGACAACTTGAATTAAGATTTGATTGGGACACATAAATTAGATGCCATGAGTTTACCGGTAAATGATATTTGGTTATACAGTATCTTTGGAGAAAAAATGAAGATTGACCAAATAGATTTGGCGTTTTTGCACCTGGCAGCCTCGCACAATGACAGATTCAATGAGCAAGACATCGCAGGCTCGGATCTTGCCTATCTTGGTGTAGGTAGAACGCTTGACAAGCTGGCACATCTCAAAGAAAGCAACTTGATCCAGCTGGACGGAGAATCATTTAGAATAACAGATGCAGCAAAAAAGATCTTTTGGGATAAAGACACTCCACTGCAAACCAGGATTCTAAGACTGCTCCAGGTAAAGTCATTTGAGGAATCTGATATTGCAAGATATTTGCTAGAAGAGCTGCAATTACTAGAAAAAATCGATGATGCCAGAAAACAAGGATTGTTAATTTTTACCACAGTAAAAAAGGATGAAAAGATAATCAAAGTCTGCGAGATTACACAGGAAGGAAACGAATTTCTACAGGTACAGTCACTAGACCCAAAATCACAACTAGAAAAATCACTCCAAGATATTTCAATTAAAATTCAGACTTCCAAGCTAGACAATGCTAAAATTAAAGAGATCCTAGATAAAATACAGAGAATTTCTACTGAGCTGGACTAGCCTGTAGTATTGCCTTGACCTTGTCCTGGATTTGCGCCAAAATTAGTTCTGCTTTACCCTTGTTCTCAAATGATTCCACCTTGTTGTCCATGATTGCATCGATTTCATAGCTTTTATCCACTAGAACACGTGCAACGTGCTCATCTAGTGTTCCGTTTCCAATCAGATAATACGCAAACACGGTATTTTTTTGGCCTATTCTGTGCAGTCTGTCTTCAGCCTGGAGGTGTATTGCAGGACTCCAGTCCAGTTCCGCAAAGATCACATATTTTGCCCGAGTCAAATTGATTCCAACGTTTCCTGCACGCAGTCCCGCAATCATTAGTTTTGTCTGGCCGCCCTGGAACGAGTCAATACTGTCTTGCCTCTGCTTGTCGGTCTGGCCTCCAATGATTGATGCAGGCTTGAACTCAGAGAGACTCTGGTGCAACAAAGTGTGAATTGATTTGTGGTGGCAAAATACTACAACACTTTCCTCTATTTCCATTATGTTTTTGACAAAATTTATCACGTGTGGGAGTTTTGCAGCCCCTGCCGCTTGTCTTTCACTTTGGATTGCCCGCTGGTATGCAGTTGACGCATCAAACGCTGTTTGCGCCTCTTTGCGCTCATCTTCCAGCTTTTTCCAGATTCTTTCTAGTTCCTTGTTATAATAATTGATATCAGAGTCGATTATCTCCTTGTAGCGGATTTTCTCTTTGAGCTCAGATAGTACGTCTGTTTTTTTGCGCCTAAGCATAACGTGTTTTTGGAGCATGTTTCGGAGGGACTCGCGCTTGTTTTCCAAAACGATGGCCTTTCCTTTTTCGTTAACATAACAGAAATACTCACAAAATTCCTTAAAACTGCCAAGCAGTCCTGGGCGCAAAATATCCACTATTGGCCAAATCTCTGAACCCCTGTTATAGATTGGCGTGCCGGACAGGCCAATTCTATACTTGACAGATTCCAGTGCAGCGAGTTTTTTGATTGCATGATATTTTTGCGTGGTCTTGGAGCGCAAGTTCTGCACCTCATCACATACTATGGTTTTGAGGCCAAGATTTGCCAGGTCTTTGTATCGTTTGTATAATAATTCATAATTAATAATATAGAAATCATATTTTTCTAGCGCCTCGGATTTGCCAACCCTGATTATTGTAGATGTTGGGGCCTCGCTTTCCACCAGTCTGCCGTTTCTGCTTTTTCGCACCAGAAATTTTTCAATTTCCCTCTGCCAGTTTTGCAGTGTGACTAGAGGCGCTACAATTAGTGCCGGAAATGCATTTTGCTCGGATGCCAAATATGATAACGACTGGACCGTGTTGTGTGAGATGATTCCATTTACAACATAGTTGTGGGTTTGTGGAACTGATAAATCATAGACAAATCCAGCGTAGTGCCTTGTGCCAATGTCCTTGATTGAACACCAATTAATCGATTCTACTGCAATTCGCTCCAGCTCTGACGCCAACTCTGGGTGGTTTGATTTTTCCAGTCTGTCAATTACCAAGTACGCCAAGTTCTTGCTCATTCCTTGCGTGTATTTGTATGGAGTAAACAAGTTCAGCGAGCGAAGTGAAATTCCGTTGTCTGCTATTTTACGAACTATGTGCTGAGATGGAATTCCTTCTACGTTTGTGTTGTGTGTCTTTCTTGCAAGTAACTCAAGTGCTTTTTGCTTTCTTGTTGTCTGCAATCGGAATTTAGTTACAAATCTTTCAATAGAGTTTCCTCCAAATGTGCAAACATAGTATGGCCTTTTGATGTTGGTTCCGTTTGTTGCACCTTTCATTGCAATTCGTATTCGAACCCATATGCCAAAGTGTCGCATCATGTTTTGCATTCCAAATGCGATTGATTTGCTTGCAGTGACAAATTCGCAGTGGGTTTTGCCTACGTGTCCCTCTGCATCAAAGATTGCACTGATGAACGCTTTCTGGGATTCCAGAGAAGATTCTAAAACAGATCGAGGTATTATTTTGGTAGCAGATTTTTTGCCCCAAACATAGCCATATTTTGAGAATAATTTGTGTAATTTTGTAGTGGACAGAACAAACGTGGTTCTGTCTTTTCTTGGCATGGGCAAAATAATCCCATGTTTGGCAGCAAGCGCAGTTACGCGATTTAAAATGGCTTTATCTGAATTGTAGAACCTGCCATGCACATATTTGCCATCCTCAAAGCTTTCATGTCCTTCTGCCAGCTGCCATGCAATGAGTTCTGCCAGATCTGGAGTCAAATCATTTTCTGGCACATGTAGTGTTTGTGACGGGACTGCAACTTTATCCTGTATGGTCAGTTCTCCTGCTTTTTTCCATCCATATACAGTCAAGAATCGGTGGCGTTTTGTACACTCGATAACAGAGCCATCCCATAATGTGAGTTTTACAATTTCTTCATCGACTTTCTGTCGGAATATTTTGTCGACTTTTTTTAAAATAATTTTCTTTCTATCAAATGTCTGGATATTAACTGGATTGTTCAGTTTTGCCCATGATTCGTTGCCGTCTTGTTCAGTGATTGCGGAATCATTCCATAATTGTTGAATTTGAATCGGTCCAGAGCCAGTCTCTATTACAGAATCACCCAAAACACACTTGCCCAAACCCATTTCGTCTGCAAGTAGCGCGTTTCCAGCTGACTTTAGTAAAAAGTCAAGGCCCTCTCGCTGAAAATTAAGCAAGTTCCCCTTGAATTGCTTGCCTGGGTTTGCCAATTGTAATCGTTCCGTCTTTTTTGGTTTTTTTGGAATTACTTTGGCAGACGGGGGGAGTTTTTTCTGCCATACATTCTTTGATAATATTTCTAGTGGGTATCTGTCCATAATCCATTTGATTTGTGCGACGTTTTTTGGATCGTCTGGAACAATTGCCTCGTATTCACCGTCGCCATACCAGGCCTGGGGAATTATTCTGGATACCATGGCGACTGCTCGCTCGCCTGTTACCTTCCAGCTCCACGTGCCAGAGAATTTGTCCAGTACATATTCTAGAGTGCCGAAATTAGTCATAAGCCTCGTTGATCTTCGTTGGGTTGTTTTTTTCCCTTATGAATCTTGAGATTATTGATCGGCGATCATATCAAGATTGCAAAAAATTTTAGCAAAACCAGATTCAACAAAGATAATTTTTCATAAAATGAAATGGATTTTACTATTATTCCAAGATTAGCTTGCCCTTTGCCAAAGTTTTAATCGCTTATCAATAAAACCCAAGCATATGAAGTTCTCACAAACCGCCGAGCCTGCAGTAGAAAAGCCATTGATCATAGCTGCACTCCAAGACATGGGAAACGTCGGAAACATTGTAATTGATTTTCTAAACAAGTCAAAAAAGACCACCCCCTTTAGAAGGGCAGAATCAACCGAACTATCATATGTCCTAGACAGAGGAGGCCACATAGAAATACCAAAGGAAGGCTGGGATTACAAGTACAGCCAAAATCTGATAATCTTTGGTGGAGGGGCAGGCCAGCCAAAAACAACTGAAGAACTACATGAATTATGCCAGGATGTAATTTCCGTGGCAAAAAAATACCAGGTCAAGTTCATCTATACTGTTGGCGGCTTTCACACGCCCAGAATAATACGCGAAGAGCCAAAAGCCTACATCACCACCACATCACAGGAATTATCAAAACAATTAGAAAAGCTGGATATCTTTATGACGCCGACAAAGTCAGTCATAACTGGATTTAATGGGTTGATTCTAGGATATGCAAAGCTAAACGATATTTACGGAATTGGCCTCTATGGCGAAATTGACGAGCCCTCCATACCACAATACAGGGCTGCAAAAAGCATCATCAAAACACTTGAAAAACTCACATACCAGAATTTTGGTTCCACACAAGAACTAGATGTGCTGGCAAGCGAGATTGACAAAAAGTTGCGCTCGGATTGGAAAGTAGATTACTAGTGCTTGTGCATTTCAGAATCCAGGTGACAATCACATGTGCATAGTTCTGTTTTGTGGTCGTTTTGGCAGTCAATGCACTCATAATGCTTGTGTTTTTCACAGCTGGCGCAAATCATCTTTTGTTTAGTACGATGTGGTCATATTTTAGGACTGCGTCATAGATCAATTTCACTTTTCTCCAGTATTGCGGCAGTCAGAGAATAGTATGATTTTGGGTCCATCTGCTTTGCAAAGCCCTTGTCTATGTTGATTAGGTAAATCGAGTCAAGCTTGGCATTTAGAATGTCATCAAATTCAATCGGCGGGTTTTTGTAAAACATATCACAGAGTGATTTTATTTTCTTGATTTCAGAGTGCGGTCGCTGTGATGTTGGACTAAGAAACAGCTTGTTGATTGGCAGCATTCCAATTACCGGTGTTGCCAGCGAAAACTCGTCGCAGTACTTGCTGTATCTTGCAATCTTGCTAATTATTCTAGAAACATAGTAATCAATGGTATCCAGCGCATGTTCCGGCGGCGTAAAGCCGGTCTCTATTTCTATTATTGCGGTTTTGTTGTCTTTTTTTGCATACAGATCACACACTAATGAGCCAGTCAGTGGCTTTTCCACATCTACTGCAAATCCCTTTGCGACAAGATTTGCCGCGCAGATCAGCTCCAAAACAGAGTGGTTTATCTTGACTAGATTTTGTTGGTATAATTCTATTAGTCGCTGTCGCACAAAATTCAGTTTTGGGATGTCATCCGGAGCCAGGTGTTTGCCAAGTTGGTTTGTTACCGTATAGACATCGTCTTGAAATTTTTCTAAATCCAAGTAATCAAAATTGAAAAGATGTTAGCAGATTATACTGCTTCTCGCACTGTCTTTACTTTGGCAATTGCAGTTGGTGCGCCGTTGATTGGCTCTACGATTACCGATACAGTGTCCTTTGCACTTCTGCCAGTTCCGTCGCTGACTGTGATTTTAAAGACTAGTGTCTTTGTTTCACCGTTTGCAACTTCTGGTGCGGTGAATGATGGCTTGGCAATATCACTTGCAGAGAGTTCTACTTGCTCACCAGAGACTTGTCTCCAGTTGTAGGAGAGTTTGTTCTTTAGTGGGTCTTTGCCAGAGCCAAAGAGTGTTACCTCAGAGTGTTCTGGTACTCGCTGGTCTTTGCCTGCATATGCAGTCATTGCCTTTGCTAGTGTTCCTTTAACTGTAATATCTACTGTGTCTGGTTCGCTGTCTTCAGAGCTGTCGTTTGCAATCAACTGGAATGTGATGACAGTGTCAACTTCGGTCTTTGGAGCGACAAATGCTGTCTCTAGTTCTGTGCTAGTTGATAGTTCGACTGCTGGGCCCGAGATTTGGTTCCACAAGTATGTTAGTGGTTCTTCATCTTCATCAGATGCAGTTCCTGCAAGTGAGACCGTAGCACCAATGTCTACTTCTTGGTCTTCGCCTGCATCAACTACTGGTGGGGTGTTTACTGGTAATACTGTGACTTTTGTGATGTCTTTGGTTGGGAAGCCATTTTCATCTGCTACTCGTAGCTCAAAGACTAGTATCTTGACTTTGCCGTTTGCAACTATAGGTGCAGTAAATGTTGGCTCTGCTCCTTCAGTGTCAGATAGCTCGACTGCCTCGCCACCTACTTGTTTCCAAGCAAACGAAATCTCTTCACTATCTGGGTCAGTGCCAGAGCCTGCGAGTGTGACTTCGGTCTGCTCGTCTACTACTTGGTCTGCACCTGCATCAGCAGATGCTCTTACGTTATCGGATACTACTGTTACTGTTACGGTGTCGCTGTCTTCGCCGCCGTATGGGTCAGTAACTGTTAATTCAAATGTTAATTCAGTTGATGCACCGCCTGAAACTTCTGGTGCCTTGAATCTTGCTTCACCCTTTGTCGGGTATGCAACTACCACATCTTCGCCGTCGACTTGTTTCCAGGAATATTTGATGATATCTCCGTCTGGGTCAGAACCTGAACCTGTCAAGTATACAAATCTGTTTGATATTGTGTTCTTGTCTGGTCCTGCATCTGCGAGTGGATCATCGTTGACTGGTCGGACTCTAACAATTACAACGTCGGTTGCTGTTCCTCCACCGTCTGCTTGACATGTAAATCTAAATGCTGTTGGAACGATTTGGCCGTTTGGAATTTCTGGTGCTACAAATGTTGGGTCTGGGTCACCATTGGCAGACAATTCCACAAATGGACCTAGTGTTTGTACCCAAGAATATGTTAGTTCTCTGTCCAGTTTGTCATCGCATGTTCCTTCTAGCTGTACAGTATCACCTTCATCTACAATTTGGTCAGGACCTGCAGCTGCAGAAATTAGTGTTGGTTTGCCTGCAGTCATTTTTACTATCATGGTGTCTTTGGTAATTCCTCCAAAGCCGTCAAACACAGTTAATTGGAATCTGAAAATGCCGGTGCTTCTAGTTACGCTTGAGGTGTCAAAGCTTGGTGTTTGTGATGAAGGGTCATCCAGTTCTATTACTGGGCCATCGATTTGTGACCAGTGGTATGTGAGTGCATCACCGTCTGGGTCAGAACCAGAGCCGTCAAGTGTGACTTCGTCGCCTTTTTCCACTGTTTGGTCAGATCCTGCGTCAGCAGTAGGTGGTTGGTTTCTTGGTAAAATAGTGACTTTAACTAAATCAGTATCAATTTCTCCATAAGGATCTTCTACGGTTAATTCAAAGGTTAAGATTTTGACTTTGCCATTTTCTACTTCTGGTGCTTTGAAGGTTGGCTCTGCAACTGTGTTTGATGGGGTAAGCTCGACTTCCTCACCGCCGACTTGGGCCCAAGAGATTGTAAGTGAGTCATCGTCTGGATCGATTCCTTCGCCCATCAGGGTTACAAAGTCGCCAGATTTTGCAATGTTTTGGACATTTTGGGTCGATGGTGTAACTGCAGCAAATGCTGGAGATACAACCATGCTACCAACTAGTAACGCCATCAAAACTGTGAGTGATTTTAGTTGCAACGTTTGTATCGTAAAAATACGCCGATTAAAAGCTTTCGTTCAAATCGGCACACTTTGTGGATCAATTTTTTGATCACGGATCATTTGTTTTATGTTTTGTCCAAAATGTGATCAAATGTCGATCATTACACCAGATCTCTTTTTACGATCAATTTCGGACAATTTTGGATCAGAAAATTGCTCAAAAATAACTGATCTATGACTTGTGACATTTTGATTTTGGGGCTTTAACAAAAATCGATCAGAAGTTTACCTGTTGAAGCTAGCAATTATCGCCATAATATTAGGGGTAATTTTGATTACTGCACACACGGGGGCGTTTGCCGCAAAACCGTGGGACCTGCTAATTAATGCAAAATTTGAGCAGGGCCAAATAGATGCGGGCGAACAGCCTGTGCTTGTTGGAACAATACTGGACCAAAAAGGCGAGCCTGTTTTTGGAGCCAAAGTCCAGATTCGCTTTGCAGACAGTTCCGTTAGTACCACGACTGATGAGGAAGGCAATTTCAGATACGAGTTTGGTCAAAAGTCAGATGGAATATTTTCAGCAAGCATCACTGCCACACTGGCTGATCTTAAGGGCATGGGCAAGGCCTCAATTAAGATCGGAGCAGGCGTTAGCACCTTTGACGATTTGTATTATAGCAGAGATTTTGATAGGGAGACAAAAAATGACCCATACAAATCCCTAAAGCAAAAACAATATCAAAAATTCGTAGAAGAGCAAAACAAGAAAAAGCTAAAACAAAATGAAATTCAAGCAAAAAAACTGGCCTTGCAGGAAAAACGAGATGTATCAGAACAAAGGCGCAGTGATGCAATTAACTCCACAAAGCCAGGCGCAGGTGTCTATGCATATGATGAGCAAGAGCAATACATTGCCAAAAAGGATCCACGCCTCAAGGAGATGATACGAGTACAGATGGACCACACTCGCCAGATCCATGAGGAGGCAAAGTACGAAATGAAAAAGGTCCTAGATGCAGGCGGCTCACTAGAAGACGCAAAAAAGGACTACTTTGAAAAGCTAGCCACGACGCAGGAGGAGGCGCAAAAAGTCGGCGCCGCAAACAATACCGAAAACCACTCCAAGAAAAAGACCCAAGAAGAGAAAAAGATAAGCAGCAAAAAAGTCAAGGGTCTCACATACAACAAATATTTCAAGTAAATTTCCAGGTTCCAATCTGGAACCAAAAACCACTATCAAATTCCGCCATAGATATAGTCAGACCTAAAGAATGGCGGGCATGATGTCAACATGCATCAGTCTAGGCAAGGGAATAGGCAAGTATCTTTCTTCAATACTAGTAGACGAGGAAGGAGTCTCGCTTGAGAACATTTGGCAGACGATTACGGACTTTGGCATAAACAGAGAAGACCTCAAAAAGATAGACCCTACATACAAGGAGCTCTTTGAGATTTACTCTGCAATTCGTGCCTACAGAATAAGCGTCAAGTATCTCAAGGACCTCAAAACCAAGCTCTAGGCGGGCATCACAGGAAAAAACATGGATGTAACAGACCTCAAAGAAAAGGCAATAATCCTAGGGTTTACCAGTGCCATATTTTTGCCGGTGCGAATGCTCGCAGGGCAGCTCCTTTTGGATCACTGGCTTGGGATGCTTGGAGTCGCGTCTGCAGTGTCCATAGTTTTGATGGTCCTAGTAAAAAAGGAAAAACTTGGCAAAATCGGCATCATGTTCAAAAACCAAATGACAAAGACACTTTGGGGAAGATCCGCCAAGTGGATAGTTCTGACTCTGGTAGTGTTTTGTGTGTATTTTGGCACAACTATTCTGCTAGTAGAAAAAGGAAATACCGAGTATTTTGAGGACAAGCAGGTAATCGCAGAAAACTTTGCAACAAAACTTGACAGGGACGACATCTCAAGGCTCCAGGGGCCGCAAACCAATGACATCATCGGAGTTACGCAACTGCAATACTTGGAGTATTTTCTTGCAATATCATATGCTCTCATAAACGACACTACAAATGGCTGGCTAGTTAACCTGCACCTAATAATGTTCGTAGAGCAAATAGAGATTTTGGGGTTGCTCTGGTTCTATAGGCGCGCCTTCAAACCCATAGTGCAAGCCTGAGTCATGTTTGTCTGTTTTGAACAAACAAATTCAGAAAATATCAGACATCAAAATCTAGTTCGTTGCAAGTATTGATTTTTGGACTAGTATTGCTAGGTGCGATGTTCCCGCTAGCATATGCCGAAAATTACCAAGTTACCATCCTAGACGGCACATCACAGCAAGACAGTGGACTAAAGTTCTATCCAGAGACTTTGCCATTTAGTGGGACTGACACCATAACATGGAAAAACCAAGACTCGGCCGCACACAGCCTAACAAGTGGGATTGGCTCACACCCAGAATATTCAGGTAAGTTCTTCAAGACTGGCGTAATAGAGCCAGGCAAGTCAGGCAGTGTTAAAATCGACGTCAAGCAAAACTTTGCGTTTTATTATTTCTGCGAGATTCACCCATGGCTTGCAGGAAAACTCGTAGTAGAGGCCGCACCGGAATCCCAACCAGAGACAACAAATCCAATAGTCCCAGATATGCAAATTGGCTCTGATGTTGCAGTGTCAGGCCAAGTACACTATGACTTTCGAAAAACCCCATATGACATTTTGACATACCAAGGTGATTCCTTAGTTGATGTAAAACATGGCCTCTTTGATGACTCTGGATCATACACAGATACAGTAAGGCATCTGGCTCCTGGAACATACACACTCAAAATCGTGTACGGCTTGCCGACCCAAGTAGGGGCAACAAGCATAGAGGTAAGCGAGCAGATTCCAAAATGGGTAAGAACTGACGCCAAGTGGTGGGCAGACGGCTCCATAACAGACTCGGAATTTGTCAAGGCAATAGAATATCTGGCCAAAGAAAACATAGTCCAGATTCACAAGGGCCAGACAACGCAAAACACAGTCATTCCAGCATGGCTCAAGTACAGCGCGGGATGGTGGGCGTCAGGCCAAATATCAGATACCGAGTTTGCAAAAAGCCTCCAATACCTAAGTGATAATGGGATAATTCAGATCTAGTTTTTTTCCAAGAATATTCGCACGGCTTCTAGATGTGAGCAGTTTGCTTTGAGGCCTTTTCCGTGGTGAAACTTGTAAAAGTTCTTGAATCCAAGACAGTCGCATGAGTCTAGCGTCACCATATAGGATTTTTCTTGGTCTGAAGATGATCGTACTTGGAAGAGGTCGTCATCTACTTTGATCACATTTCCCTCATCGACTAGCTTTTTTGCCTTGCGAATAGTGCTTGCGCTCATTGGATATAGTAGATCTGTCGCATTAGAATAGATTGCGATCATGGTATGTTTTTTGTGCAAATAATTTACTCATAGAACACATAAGCAATACCAATCAGATTTTGATTTGAAAGTGGAGCGAAAATTCAATCAAACGCCGGGAGATACCAACATTGCCATACTAGGGTATCTAGCAAGGGTTGGAACATGGATGAACTTGCGGCAAATCACGACGGGCACTCCAGGCTCTGACCTAAACCGGGAAAGGCTGAGACTAATTTTGGAGAGCTTTGCAAAAAAAGAGTTTATCGAAATTAGGGAAAGTCAGAATCCAAAGGCAAAATACGAATACAAAATAACAGAAAAGGGCAAGATTGCTTTTCTCAAATGCGTCAGTTTTGATCCCGATGTAAAATATTTACTTGGCCTGCGTGACCACAAAGAAATCTAGTTAATCCACAGCATGGAATAGCCCTGGTCGTCCTCGAAGATCAAGTCCATGTCAAATTTTAATTCCAGATTTTGCAGTATTGCGCCAAGCTGGACAGATTGGAGCTCGTCATCAAAGTTTTTTGAAACGCACAAGACTCGGAAGAAGGGTTTGCCAGATTTAGATAGATTGTTTGCAAATTGCTCCAGTGCTTGTTTTGAAACAGAGTCAAAGAACTTGACTGCAAAGTATCCCTTTTTTGTTGAAACCACAACATCCATTGCCTCTCCGCCAATTGACTGGTTTTGCTTGTAGGGTAGTTTTTTTTCTCCCGGCTTTGCCTTGCTCATTATTGCCTGTAATTCTGGAAAGACAAGACCAGAATGGTTTAGGATTTTGTCGATTTTGGTCTCACCTTCCGGCAACGAGGTCTCAAAATTAACCAAATATGATTGACGGATAAGCTGGCTTTCAATGGACTTGAGTTCTTTTTTGTACGATTGTCCTCGAGCGGTAATCCACAAAAACAAAAATGACAGCAACCCAATTACGACGCCATTGCTTGCCATGAGCCAGACCTGTGTTGTGTATAATTTCAGAATGCTTTCTGCCGAAAAGATTTGTTCGGTATTCGGTACAAACGCCAAACCTATTTGTCCTGATTTTTCGTCTTTGATTTCCTTGATTTCCCCGTGCTTGTGGATTTCTTCTTGGAATGTAAATTGTGACAGCGATATCACAACAGATAACGATAGTAAACCAATGATTACCATGACTAGTGTTACTCTATACCAAATTGAGAGATTCTCAATTGCTGCATCTAGTTTTCCTGCCAGAGACCTGTCGTCTTTAGACAACGCCATTGAGCGATTTTGTGCGTATTTAATGAGTTGTTACAAATTGTAACATGATACAGTTCTTGCAAAATTGCTTTTATATCTGAGGCTAAATATCAACATGGAATCAGCGCAAACAATAGTACTTGACGCTAACGTAATCATAAAAGAAATTCAAGAAGGAAGAATTCTTCGGCCAATCGCAAAGCGAATGAAAAAATACAAATCAAAACTTGTCCTGCCAGAAATAATTCTAGGCGAGGTAAGCAAGATTACCGGCTCGGATCCAATATCGACGATGGAGCGAGTCTACCAGCATTGCAAGCAGCCGATTATGATAGACAAGACAGACGAAATTCTAACAGAATCGCAGAGAATCAACGAGAAATATTATGAATGCCATAGATCAGACAGTCTTATTTTGGCCACTGCAAAACTAACAGGATCCACTTTGGTCAGCTTTGACAGAGATTTGTTGCAGACAGCAAAGATGGAAGGCGTCCAGGCGTTTTTGCCTAGAAATTACATTAGGTGGGGATAGAAAAAATGAGAGCGTTGGTCTTAGAGCAAAACAACAGAATAATCCAGTTGTATCGGTCCATTTTTGAGCAAAAAAAATATGATGCTGAATTTGTCTGCGACCATGGCCAATGCCTAGACAAGGTAATTGCAAAAAACCAGTACGATATGATAATTCTAGAAAGACCAATTAGAACAGACATTGACACAAATCTAGAAGACGAAATCAGATTGGCAAATCCAGAACAGCGAGTCTTTTTTCTCTCCCCATACATGACTCCACGTGATGAAGAATTCGAAACGGTAAAGGAGACACTAGACCTAATAGACAAGCCATTTGCAATGGTGAATCTGCTGACTCAGCTGGAAATCAAGCCGACATTGGGCAAATAAGATTTTAAGCTAAATTTACTAGCTTGCTGTGATGGGTCTCAAGCGATATTTTGCCAAGCGCGCACTGGTTTTGTTTGGAGTATTAATGGCCACTCTGCTCTTGACGGTTCTGCTTGTTGGCTCCAACATGGACTCCATACTAAAAAAAGGAATTGCAATACAGGTACGCGCAGAAATAGTAGAAAACAAGGAGTTGACGGCAGGCTTTGCGGGAACTGATGAGCTAAACCAGTACATTGATTCCCAGATAGAAAAGCGCACCAAGACATTAGGATTAGATGAGCCGTGGCACTCGCCAAACAGAATAGGCCTTGCAATGTATAAAATTTTGATTTTGGACTTTGGACATTCTGCGTTTCTGACCAGCGATTCTGGCTCGACTAGTGTTGGCGACATTATACTAGAAAAGCTGCCAAGGACAATTCTGCTGTTCACTACGGCCACAGTAATTATTTCAATAATTGGAATTTTGGTAGGAGCTGCCGCTGGAAGCAAGGTTGGCTCTAAAACAGACAAGATAACATCATCGTTTGCCATTATTAGTAGTAGTTTTCCTGTTTGGTGGATTGGATTGCTTATGATCTTTACATTTTCATTTTGGTATGCAATATTTCCTGCAAGAGCAACACCTATCATTCCGCCAACGGATCCTGGGTACGTAGCATCATTATTGCATCACATGACTCTGCCGATAATCACAATTGTTCTAATCGGGTTTGGGACATGGGCGTACTTGGTTAGAAATTTTATGGCAGGAATAATGCAAGAAGACTTTATCTTTGTCAAAAAGACAATTGGGATCAAGCAACGCAAAATAATTTTTGGCAGCGCATTAAAGAACGCCGCACCTCCAATAGTCACTATTCTGGCCCTGAGTCTTTCTGGCTCGCTTGGCGGCGCAATAATCACAGAGGCAGTCTTTGATTGGCCTGGAATGGGTCGACTTTACTTTGAGGCAATCACGCTAATGGACTTGCCCGTAATAATTGGGGCAACATATGTTCTGACTGTGTTCTTTTTGGTAAGCATCTTTGTTTCGGATTTGTTGTATGGGTATTTGGACCCAAGAATTAGGACTGGTTAGATGGACTATAGCGAAATCAGGTCAAGTTTTGCAAAAAGCAAGATAGGTCTAGTCGGCCTAGGCATGCTTGCGTGTTTGATCATAGCATCTGTTGTGACAATAACAGCAATACCTGCTGATACCTACAAACAATGGAACAATCCTGCAAGCTGGACTGAATTCCCAAAGTCTGCCCAGCCTGGCTGGGTAAACTGGCTAGCTGAGAAAAAAATTCCAGAGCACAAAATCCTAGATTCGCCAAATACCACACTACGGCAAGGAGAGACAGAATCGATCATTGTTCAGAGATTTGGTGTTGATTATACATCAGACTATTTTCCAGGTGAATTTTTACTCAATTTCAAATCGGAGTATTCTGGCTCGCCAATTTTGCAAATGAGTGTCATTAGGCCGGACGGAATTACTCTGGAATTGATGTCATCGTCGTTGCCATACTCTGAACATAGAACAGATTACTTTGACAAGATATTTTCAACTAACGATGCCATCAAAAAAAATCTCAGGCTACAATCTGAGCATTTCTCATATCCAATTCAAGAACACGGTGCAAAAGAGATAATCTTTGCAAAAACAAACAAACATGAAACACTAAAAGGAAAATACGAGTTTGTAATTGAGGTGTCTGATGTCGACACGTTTGACTCCAAGCTTGTGCTTGGCGGCAAAGTCTTTGGGCTTGCGGGAACGGATGAGCTAAGACGGGATTTAGCAATAGGGTTGCTCTGGGGAACTCCAGTCGCACTATTCATAGGAATCGTTGTGGCGTTTGGCTCGGTTGTTTCTGGACTCGTTTTTGGGGTTTATGCTGGCTACAAGGGTGGAAAGACGGACGAGTCCATGATGCGATTCAATGATGTAATTTATGCACTTCCCGCCTTGCCGTTTTTGATAATTCTTTCAGTCACAACATCAAACAGCATATTTTTGATGATTGGATTTTTGATGATCTTTGGCTGGGTAGGTGTTGCCAAGGTATCACGAAGTATGGCACTACAAATCAAGACGCGGCAATTTGTGGACGCTGCAAAGACAATGGGTCAAAAGGATTCCAAGATTATTTTCAGGCACATTATCCCGCAGATAATGCCGTATGCACTAGCAAGCATCGCAATTTCGGTTCCTGCCGCAATAACAACAGAGGCAGGCCTTAGCTTTTTGGGCCTAGGAGATCCGACATATCCAACATGGGGCCAAATTCTGCATGATGCCAAATCCCATGGGGCCGCAGCTCGCGGATTGTGGTGGTGGATAGTTCCGCCAGGAGTCATGGTAGCAATAACTGGTCTTGCCTTTGTCTTTATTGGAAATTCACTAGAATCTACAGTAAACCCAAAGCTTAGGCGCTAGTTTGAGAACTTGAAGTCACGAATTATTTTGATGGCGCCATCGTTTAGCTTAATGGTATAAGCTGCCGCATTTGGATCGGTTAGTTGTGCCAGGGATTCGGCAAATGTGGTCTTGTCTTTTCCACGCTCATACATACCTCCAGTTTCTTTTATGCAAAGTGGGAATTTTTTGAGCGATAGTCCATTTTGTAACAAGTGTGCGATGAATTTTTTGTAGTTTTCCGGCTCGTACCAATCAACCTTTTTTTCCTCGCATGCGGCAATCCAAGTATCTATTGAATTCTGATAGATTGCCTTTGTCCTAAGAGCATCCAGAGACATTTAGAAATCGGCGCGCTTCATTTTGGAGCCGCATCTTGGACATGTGGCACCCTTGAATTTGTGGTTGCAAGTAAGGCAGACATATTTTACTCCGCCTCCACCACCTTCGGAGTTGAATCCAAAGAATCCTCCGCCTCCACCTGACGAGTCTCCTCCGTATCCGCGCATCTTGCTCATCTGGCTTCGTCTAATCCAGAGTGGCAAGAGAATAAAGACTGCCAATGCTACTCCTAGGCCAACATATGACGGAAGGCCCATGGCCGTGAACAATAACTGAATTCCTATGCTAAATGCAAGGGAAGCAAATAGGTAAATGAGATATTTCTTGTAAGTGTACAACACAGTAATTGCCTTTAAAAAGGATTTAAAGTTTTGTCAGTTTTTTTGCTCATCAGCTGACTCAAAAATTATCGGAATTTGATTTCCTTGGCTGTCCCACGCAAAAATGTCAGTGTCATTCTCATATGGAGATTGCACTATTATTGACACCAACCCAAAAAAATTATGCAAGTCAGTAACCGATGGCTCCGCAGAGCCGCTTGGATGAGAATGTGCGGTTCCAACATACGACAGATCTAGCGGTAGAAATGATTGTGGAAAGCCAGCAAATGTTTGGTCGCTGTATGAAAATGGAGGAATTGAAAGTCCGTCTATTGTGATTAGGCCCTTTTTGGACTTGCCCTTTAGAATGAGAATCGCCTCATTGGGGTGTTTCATTTTACAATATGATAAGATGCTGTCGTGTGCCTCTTTTTTTAAAAACACTTTGCGCTCTAGTTTGGTACCCATTATTCTACCAGCTCGCCCCTTATTCCGAGTCTTTCTAATGAGGATCTTAGGTCTTGGAATAGTTTTTGTTTTTGGGAGGATTTTTGCTCCAGCTCGGATTGAAGATTTTTTATTTTTGCCTGGGCGTCAGTCGAGTCTGACTTTGATTTTGAAAGTTGCTTTTCAAGTGAGTCCAGTTTTTTGCCATCATATGTAAATGCCTGCTTTTCAATTTCCTGAATTTTGGACTGGGTGTTCTTTTTTTGCCGTATCAGACCATCAAGTTCTGACATTAAATGTGTGATGTGATCCACAGACTTGTCTGTCTCCTTGACAGACACCGTACCAGAGACAATTCCCTTCATGCATGATTCCAAAATAGTCACTATGGATTCTTTGCTTTCGGTTGCAATAACTTGAGAAGGCCTTTCCACTAGTTTTTCCAGTATTAACTTGAGGGACTTGTCAAGGGATGTAACATAGACGTATTTTCCAAGTGGGCGCGAGACCTTGGAGAACTCGTCGTCAATTTGCTTGTCTAGATGCTCTTCTTGTAATTTTATTTGCTTGATTTGGTTTTCCAGCTCTAGAAATTTTGTGTGTTCTGATGAGGTGCGCATATCTTCGATTTGTTTTTGTGTTGACTCGCATAGCTTTTGTGAAGAGTCATCAGATTCGCGCAATTTTGCGATATGATTCTCAATGTCTTTTATTTCTTGTTTGGATGAGTAGATTTTTGACACCAAGTCCCTGATCATGCCAGAGGATGATTCCAATGAGGAATGGTCTCCAAGCATTTTTGTTATTATGACATGATTTTCTGTGATAAATGCCAGATGATCCTTGAGGTCTTGAGCATATTTTTTTGCAAAAACATGGATAACTCGGCTGTGTTTACCCAAGACATCGCCGATTTTTTTTAGAGTGTGTGACGATGCAGCTTCTGTCTTTAGCACATCGTCAAATGTTAAGACCGGTGGAAGCGATTTTGTGGATTCCTTTGATATTACGTCAATTACCTCGGTTTTGGCTCGGACCACGATTACACGCAATATCTTTTCAATGTCATCTACTTTGAGGTCGTCGTTCTTTAGATGGCCAATTATTTTGTAAATAAAGTTGAGTTCGCGCTCTATTTCGGAAAATAATGGCTTTGACTGTGTGATGATTTTTTTGCGCAGTTCCTCCTTTTTTGCAGATAAAATAGAGTCAAGCTCGCCAATTGCCAGATTATCTGTGGCTGGTTCTTGTGTTTCCTGCTTTTTTTTGCCCCAGCCAAAAACCATGATTGCCTTGAATGTGGTTCCAAATGTATATTTGTCGTATCTTAAATTTTAAAGCAGGTTAATTTTTAGTCAAAATGTGGCAGCCAAGATTCTCAGCCAGAACAAAAATGGTACATTTTGTGGCACAGTAAGCCAAAGTGCCACCATTAACACATCAACACCAGCATTGTGGAAAACAGTTGGGAACTATACTGGCCTGCCAGAATGGGTGCTAGATGTCAAGAAAACGGAATCACTATCCAAGATTAAAAATGACTTTGGTGCTGCAAGAGACATAACCTTTGCAGACGGCAGCCACGTAATAGAATACGCTGTAGGCTGGAAGGACAAGGAATATCTATCATATATTGCAACAAGCGGTTTACCACTGGATGGATATCATGCAACAATATCCATTGCACCAAAAGGCAAGTCCACCCAGATAACCTGGACATCGTTTTTGATCAGCCAAAACTCGGATAAAAAACAGTTTTCAGAATTTTTGGACTTTATGGACTCGTTTTATGCCAAATCCCTAGAGCAACTCAAGGCAAAGCTGGAAAAAACAACTTAAGCCGGCACAATGCAGGAGTATCATGAGCGATATCCGTCTTACTTTGATTGGCGTGGCACTTGTTTTTGCGGGGTTTTTAGTTCTTGGGATATTTGGCCAGGATCATTACAATTTTGCAATCCAAGAAAAAGAATTTGGCGATTGTTTTACGTATGAAGATGGGAAGCAAGTAGAGGTAAGTTGTGCAGAACAGATGCAGGATAGAACAGCATTCTTTGGGCTAGTCATTACAATAATTGGTGCCGGAATATTTTTCCTAATCATGGGAATCAGGGGAAAATGGGACCAAGACGTAAAGCCGCAAGACAAGGTCGGGCCAGACTCTAGCTTTCCAAGCTAGGCTGTAATTATTCCGTTTTGGATTAGATATTGAATTCCTTTTACAAAATCACCGTTGCTGATTTTTCCTTCTGACCACCACTTTGCGTTGTTTTTAATCCAGTCTGGGATTTTTTTGGATGGGGTTCCTTTTTCTGTTTGAGGGACCTTGATGATTTTCTCTTTGATCAAATACTGGATTCCTTTTGTAAAATCAGAATCTCCGATTTTGCCTTCTGACCACCATTGCGCGTTGCTTTTTACCCAATCCGGAACAGCAATAGAATCATCAGATATCAATCCCGGAATTTGTTCTAGGAGTACTATTTTCATTCCGCTTGAGCGAACATCTGAGATCAGCGATTCTAACAGTTGGATTTTTTCTTGGTTGACTTCGTTTTTGAATGCGTCTGTCTTTACTGCAAAGTCAGACGATTGTAAAGAGATCACGGCAAATCCATTTTGCTTTATGCTAGTCTGAGTTTTTGTGAGTGCCTTTTGAGGAATTGTGCCTGCAACGAACGGATCATCACTTACCAGATTAACAAAAGACAGCGTGCTTGGGATGTGTTTTAGCTGACCATCCGATAGTTTGTCGCTTTTAATTGATGCACTAAAGTAGGCCATTTTTGCTTCACTTGCTGCATCCACCGTGTCCTTGTTGAATGCATCATGTGGAGGGCTGAAGACGGTTGCAGTCTTGCCAAAGACTCTGATTATCTTTTCGTTTGTTTGCTTGATGCTTGCTGCCTGTCTTTGCTTGTCAAAAGTGGTGTGATCAATGTATTCCCAACCACGGTTTGCTATTTTGATGTTGGATGTTTTGTCTATCTTTTCTTTTAAAAAGTTGACACTATTTGGATCATCCCCGGTAAATTTGCCAATTACTGAGATAGTTAGCGGTGTTTTGTTTTTATCCTAGGTATCGTAGTTCTTCTTTTAGCTGCTCGATTTGCTGTTTTTTTGCCTCCAAATCAACCCTTGTTTTTTGAATTTTTTCCTGCTCATGGTCCAGCCTTTCCTTCATGGCAGTGTATTCGGATTCCAGATTGTTGACGATCAGCCTTGCATCGTTTTGTGATACATATTTTGGATTTACCTTGTTTAGCTCGGTTTTGTCCTTTTTGATGTCTTGGAAGAAACTCATCTCTTCTGCAAATCTTTTTTCATTGTCTAACATTTTTTTAAAATCTTTGATTCGCTCCTGCAATAGAACATTAACAAATTTTTGGTACTGGTGAGTATTACTCACATTGTCCTTGACTTCTTCAATTTTTTCTTGGACTATTTCCTGCTTTGTCTGTGGTTTAGATTTGTTTGAGAAGAAGATTGACCTATCAGTTACATCCATTGCATCGCGCACTTCAATTTTAGAGCCAACACCGGTAATGTGCGACCATTCGTCTGCGGCATCCTCATTTTGATTATAATGCTTCTTTAGTTCTTCCTCTTCCTTTGAAATCCTATTGATGTGCTTGACCAACAGTATGAGTTTGGTTTTGCCAATATGACACCTTTGGTGGTCGAATCAAACAAACAATTTTTTGAATTTATGATATTATGTTCTAGCGCTTTCGCTTTGCTAGCCAAGAAACCACAATTTGCTGGGCTAGCTTTTCTGGGTCTTCCTCTCTATACATTGAGATTCTCTCCAGTCTTTTTGCATATGTCTTGGGTAGTGTGACAGGCACCGTCTGTCGGACTGCAAGTAATCGTGCCTGTCGCAGTAAAGTAGTATGGTTTGCTCTTGGGTGCCTAGATAATGCCCGGAGGTAAGACTTTTGCATCCTAGCATCAAGCCTGGAGATTCTATGAGCTATTTTGATTGATTTTTTGACATTTGGGACTAGCTGGTGTAATTGTATTGCAGTGCCACTGGTAATTGTTCCTGGAACCAGACTCTTAAGCTGCCCTGGAAGTGCTGCAAAGCCGACATATTTTTTGAATGTTTTTCGTGAAATGCCTAGTGAGCTTGCACCCTTGGATACACCCATCTTTTCTGCCAAAAAGCTGCAAGAGTGAGCCATGTCTTTAGGATTCATGCTTTTTCTGTGCAGGTTTTCAATGACAGATGCGGCTTTTGCATTTTCTAGATCATAGCCCTTGGTTAAAACTAGAACTGGGATCTTTTTTGCACGCAGTCGTTTAAGGGCTGCCAGTCTTCTTTGGCCAGACATTAGTAAGAATTGTCCACGTCCATCCTTTTGGACCATTGGTGGATTTTGCAGGCCTTCATTTTTGATTGATTTTGCCAATTCTGTGATTCCTTCTCTGTCAAGGGATCTTGCTTGCGCTTCGTCCCAGACGCGGATCTTTTTGATTGGAATAACTTTTACTCTATAGTGGATTTTTTGGCGGTATCTTGCTGACATCAGTCGGTGTTATGATGGAAAAGAAGCTAGTAAAGAGGTGGGTTAAATTGAATTTGCCTTTGTGTGTGAATTTTTCCTCTGAATTTGAGAAAATAAAAAAAGCGCCGGGTAAGGGATTCGAACCCCTGAGTGCGAATGCACAACCGCTATCCTGTGAGATTGATCTCGAGGCGGTCGCCGTACCGCTTGGCTAACCCGGCACTATACTCCACAAACAAAATCGTCCCTAATATAGCAAATCACACAATACAAAAACAGGTAAAAACAAAACCATACCAATGGGCTTGGACCTAAAGGGATTAATCACTAAAGAAAAAACTACACTAGAGTCATTTGCATCCAAAGTAATTGCAGTTGATGCATACAATACTATCTATCAATTCCTCTCAATAATTCGCGGACCAGACGGAATGTTGCTTTCTGATTCACAGGGCCGAGTAACAAGCCACCTGAGCGGATTATTCTATAGAAGCATCAACTTTCTGTCATTGGGAATAAAACCAGTCTTTGTATTTGATGGCAAGTCTCCTTCCTTGAAGGCAGCAGAAATAGAGCGAAGAAAGCAGATCAAAAAAGAGGCCACAATAAAATACGAAAAAGCCCTTGCCGAAGGAAACATGGAAGACGTTCGAAAATATGCCCAGCAGACCACGTCCATGCAGGACGGCATGGTGGAAGATGCAAAGCACTTGCTTGAATTATTTGGCATTCCCTCAATTCAAGCACCGGCTGAAGGCGAGGCAACGGCAGCTCATCTGACCAAAACTGGTTTGGCGTATGCCTCTGCAAGCCAGGACTATGATTCCATATTGTTTGGGGCAAAAAAGCTGATCCGCAATTTCACAAATTCTGGCAGAAGAAAACTTCCAAACAGAAACACCTACATCGAAATAGAACCCGAAATAATTGATACCTCTCGAGTCTTGTCTGATCTTGGAGTTACCGCAGAACAGTTAGTTGATATTGGAATTTTGATTGGCACGGACTTTAATCCAGACGGATTTGAGAGAATCGGCCCAAAGACTGCACTAAAGATGATCAAAGAAAACGGCAGTCTGGAAGAAATAGAACAAATACAAGAAAAGCTCCAAACAATTCCATATCATGAAATACGCAAGATCTTTTTGGAACCCAAAGTGTCCGATGTGTCTGAAATAAAATTTGGTGAGCCAAACTATTCTGGCATCATTAGTTATTTGTCAGGCGAGAGGAGTTTTTCTCGCGACAGAGTAGAGGCATCGCTGAATCGACTGCAAAAAAGCACCATTAAGCGCAGCCACACCCTGGAACAGTGGTTCGGCTAGTCACTTGAATTTGTCCAAGATTTTGTAAATGTCTTTTGTTATCATCTCAGAGTGATTTGCTTCCTTGTCTGCAGAAACCAGTATTACATATTTTTCCTTGAACGGAATTGATATTCTTGCTACTTTTTCATGCAAAGTAAGGCTAAAGATTGTCTTGCCAAAGCTTTTCTCATGTATTCTTCGATTGAAAAATCGCACGGTTGCCTGAATTAATGCAGCTTGGCCTCCCATGCGAGTGGTAAGGCTAGTCTCGTCATTTCTGTGCTCTGAGCACAGGATTTCTCCGCTCTCTGAGCACATTGATGCGGATCGTATGGCAGAATTAGAGCCTATGACTTTTCTGCAGAGTTGTTCTGCTTCTGACTCAAGCATTACTTCTTCTTTTCCCCACATGATTATACACTACAAAATTAGTTAGATAATCTTCTAGTTGTGCAGAAATGACAAGCTCAGTATTGGTATAATTGATAAGTAATATTTTTTAATGATATCAAAAAAATCCAAAACATGAAGGCACTAATCGCAGTGGCAACGGTTGCTGTACTATTAGCATCAATTACACTGGCAGGCGACGCTTTTGCTCAAAAATCAGGCAAGCAAGAAGTCCAGGATATAATGACTGCATACAAAAAGGCAATACACAAGGCCCAGGCTGACTTTACTACAACAGTCAAAAAGGCAAACGAAGACGCACGTGCAGCAATAGCAAAAGGCATACCAATTGACCAGATAAACGCAGAGTCCAAGGCTACAATAGCCAAGGCGCGAGCAGACCTCAAGGCAGCAAAAGACACGGCCCAAAAAGAGACAAAGGAAAACCTATCAAAACTAAAGGCAGCAATCAAGCCTTAGTTCATTATTTTCTTGCTTCACAGATTACGCATTTTAAGCCCCGCGTGAGTCGTCCGCACCTTGTGCAATGTAAAGAGAACTTTTCGTATTTGCCGACCTTGCTGGACTTGTAGTACGCAAATAGCACCACCATGAAAATACTGCCCATTATCAAAAAGGGCACCAAGTCCGGAGATGCACCTATTTTGTAGTGTACGTCATGGAGGGATCTTGTGGCGGCAAGCGCATGCATTGGAACAAAAAAAGCCAAACCAAGCACAAAACCGATCGCAGATTTTGCAGGATTTAGCCTCATGGTGAGATAGTAGTACGCATAAATTTTAACAACTTGTTTGTTTGAAAAAGACAAGCGGGTTTTATTGAATTTGTTTTTTTAGCTCATCAAAGGCGGCCTGGATTTCAGATACTGCCGCACCGTCTTCAAGTGTGCTAATGTCGCCTGTTTTTTCATTTGATGCTATTGCCTTGAGTAGCCTTCGCATTATTTTTCCGCTTCTAGTCTTTGGTAGTTTTGATACAAAATAGAGTGATTGCGGTGTTGCAATTGCTCCAATGTCTTTTCGAACAACATCAATTACCTGTGTTTTTAGGGAATCTGATACCATTACGCCCTCCTTTGGAACCAAGAAAGCAATTATTACTTCGCCCTTGAGATCATCTGGAATTCCACATACTGCTGCTTCCGATATTGAACTATGTGATACCAGGCTTGATTCAAGTTCAGCAGTTCCTATCCTGTGTCCTGCTATCTTTAGGACATCATCCGCTCTGCCCAAGAGCCAAAAGTATCCGTCCTTGTCACATATTGCGTAATCTCCTGTATAGTAAATGTCTGGGTATTTTGACCAATAGACTGTCTTGTACTTTTCATCATCTCCCCACAGTGTTGTGAGCATTCCAGGCCACGGCTTTCTAATCACCAAATAGCCCTTGGTGTCTGGAGGGAGCGGTTTTCCGGACTCGTCCAGTATTGCCAAATCTGTGCCTGGAATGGCAAATGCCCCAGAGCCTGGCTTTAATGGAATTGTCTCTAGGCCTGGAAGCGGCGATATCATCATGGCGCCAGTTTCTGTCTGCCACCAGGTATCAATAATTGGGCACTTTGATTTTCCAATTGTGTTATAGTACCATTTCCAGACCTCTGGGTTTATTGGCTCGCCAACCGTTCCCAATAGTCTAAGGCTGGACAAATCATACGAGTTTGGAATGGAATCGCCAAACTTCATGAACATTCGCAGTGCAGTGGGCGTTGTGTAGAATATGGTAATCTTGTATCGCTGTATAATATCCCACATTCTTGCAGGACTTGGATAATCAGGTGCTCCTTCATACATTACCTGGGTTGCGCCGCAAATCAGCGGGCCGTATGCAACGTAGCTGTGGCCTGTGACCCAACCAATGTCCGCAGTGCAAAAATACACATCAGAGTCTTTTATGTCAAATGCCCACCTAAATGTGGAAGAAACATGTGTCAGATATCCGCCGGTATCGTGTAGCACTCCTTTTGGTTTTCCAGTTGTTCCCGAAGTATACAGGATGTATAGGGGATGAGTTCCGTCCAGTTTTTCTGGCGGGCAAACATTGGAATTTTTTTGCAATATACTATTCCATGGAATGTCTCTTTTGCCCATTGAAATTGGGTTTTTTGTTCTGGTAAGAACAATTACGCTTTTGACAAAATCCAGATCGGAGATTGCAGCATCAATTACTTCTTTTAGCTTGACGACGTTTCCTCTTCTGTATCCGCCATCTGCAGTAATGACTATTTTTGATTGCGAATCAACTACCCTGTCTTTGATGGATTGAGCTGAAAATCCTGAAAATATCACAGTGTGTATTGCGCCAATTCTTGCACACGCCAATATTGATATGATTAGCTCCGGCACCATCGGAAGATAGATTGTGACTCGGTCTCCTTTTTGGACTCCGAGTGATTTTAGCCCGTTTGCCAGTCTTTGGACAGAATCTAATAGTTCGCCATATGTTACTGACCGGCGTTCCTCGTTTTCGCCCTCCCAGAATATTGCTGTCTTGTCCTGTCTTTGTATATCCAGAGCATTGTATGATGCGTTGATTTTTCCGCCGACAAACCATTTTGCAAATGGTGGATTCCATCGTAGTGCCGTATGCCACGGCTCAAACCAGTGGAGTTTTTTTGCCTGGGACTCCCAGAATTTAACAAAATCAGCAGATGCTTCCCGGCGGGTCTGCGTGTCATTGTGTCCTAGACCAACAAGATAATCCACGAAATAAAATCGAGCCTAGTTATTTCTAAATTTTTATTGTTTAAAAGCCAAAAATCTCCAAAAACCACAACTGGTCAGAACTGGGTCGGTTTTTTGGAGCGATGCGTAAAATCACACCATAACTGGTCAGGCAATGCAATTCAAGGATTTAATCCAGGAATCAGGCAAAGATGATTCAAGATTAACTCAAAAAGAAAATCGAGAATAAATGTAGAAAAAAGGGATGTTAGTGCCCCTTACTGTGCTTCCATGCCTGCAAACCAATCTGATCTCTCAGTTTGTTTAACAGTATTCGTCGGTGGCTGAGGCAGATTTGCGCTGACTACCTCTTCTCTATTTTCGGCCGGAGAAGGTGCAGTGTTTGCAAATATTGGCTGAGCCGAATTTGCGTGTTCTGAAGATTTTTCAGGTGAATAGGAAGGTGCACTCGGAGTCTGCTCGACTGTCTGTCCGTTGTTTGTCACAAGATATGATACTGCAGATGTCTGGATTTGCGCTTGCTGGTTCACGTCGCTGCGAACACCATCCAAGGATAGATCCGACATTCTTCGCTGAATGTTTAGGATTTCCGCCTTTTCATGGTCGATGTGTTCCATTATTTCGCCTGTGTGTGTCTTGATTAGATCATATTTTGCTTCAGAGATTTCGTTGCTCTTGAATTGGACTTTGGCATCAAACAACAATGTCTTTACAGTCTTTAGCTGTGCACCTAGCTCTTCGAGACGTGAGCCTAGCGCTGATGAAATCTGCTTTTCAGCTTCTTCCAGCGATATCAGTTTGGACTTGTACTTTTCGTGTATGATTTCTGCGTCTTCCTTCATTTCGTCGTTTTCAGAGACAATGTCAATTAGCGCCTTTAGACGTCGAATTGTCAGTCCCTTTTCTCTGAGGAATCGTTGTGCGTCGAGTCTCCATTTCGGTATGTAGATTACGACATCGCCCTGAACAACTAGTTGTTCAAATGGAACCTGTGTTAGTCCTTGCAGACCACAGTCAACTCCCACAGTCTGTATGGAGCCATCAATATCGGTTATAGTACCGATGACTTTGCCCATTTGGGTGCCATACATGTCTTTGACTTGCTTGCCAATAATCTCCACTTCGTCCTTGTTCATTGGCTAAAACTTGAGTGTTCTATATAACCGGCAAAATGTAAACAAGTGTTCTATTTTTGGTAAGAAGAAATTAACCAAGTGATTCTCCCAGTCGCAATTTTAAAATTTGAACGCTTTTGGAACCATTCCATGATAGACAAAGGTGGCTTGGACCAGGTTCTGAATTTCGTGGCCCAGCGATGGCTAGAGTTGTCACGGGACCCAAAAAACAGAGTCTTTGCTAATTTGCCGTCTGACTTTTGGATGAACTCGGTTGGTGGCAAAGCAGGTGAACGAGGCCACTGGATGACGATGTTGCTTTATACCGAAAATGAGGCCGACGCAGCTGCACTAAAAGAAGTATTACTACGATGGCAGTCAAAGGGATCTACGCCAAAGACAGATCTCATACAGATAAAGCGAAAATAGTTTAATTAGATTTGTCCAGTCTGAAATTTGTTGAGCGAGTTTACTGGTCCAGAAAAAGAACAGCTGAAAAATCATTTCTCAAATTCTGATGACTCTGTGTTTGCCATAATAACACCGCGACAGGTAGACCGCGGAGCCCTGATGTCTCGATATTCGAGAACCGATAAAAGTATGCGAAGAATTTTTCTGGACGAGTTTTTGGCAAACGAAAATCGTGGGGAGGAATTTTACAACAAGGTCTTAATCGAATATGGTGATGATTCCGTTGCAGAACTTGGAATTGCGCAAGTAGCAATTGAGGGAATATCCAACATTGCTGTCAAAAAAATTGAAGACCGCAGAATTGGCTTGTCATATTTGGAAAAATCATCGCGATATGTTTCTTGGGACAAAAAAGTAAACGGAGAATTCAAGTTTTTGCGAGAAAAAAAAATTATGGAATCAAAATTTGCGGACTCGTACATTCAGGCCTGCAACTTGGATTTTGAGGTTTATTCCAAAAACATAGATCCAATGCTGAAATTTGTGCGAGAAAAAGAGCCAATTGAAAAGCTGAAATTCAAAGATTCTGAATCTGGAGGAGAAATAGAATTCTCCAAGATAAAATCAGAATCCGACATCAAATCTGCCACATTCATCTATAATGCTAGTACAAAGGCAAAGGCGCTGGACATTTTGCGAGGCTTGCTTCCAGCATCTACTCTGACCAATGTTGGCGTGTCTGGGAACGGGCGCGCCTTTGAGTATCTGCTGACCATTCTATTAGGCTCTGAGCTAGAAGAAGAGCGAGAAATTGCGCACAAAATCAAGCACGAACTAGACAGTACCATCAAGTCCTTTGTTAGGCGTTCCACCGACAAATATGGGATTGCAATGCAGAACTATCTCAAGTCACTGCAGAAAAAATCCCAGATATTATCAAAACAACAAAAAATAAAACCAAAACATCGAGGACCACTAGTCAGACTAGTCGATTATGAATCAGAGGGAATAGCACAAGACAAGATAATTTCCGCAATAATGTACGAATCACAGACAATACCATATGGCGAGATTTTAGGTATAGTCAAAAAAATGAGTAAAAGTGCAAAAGCAAAAGTCATTTCCGATTTTGCAAAGATGCGCACAAATAGGCGACAGCGACCGCCACGCGCATTTGAGATGACAAACTATACCTTTGATATTATTGGCAATTTTGGAATGTTTCGTGATTTGCACCGACATAGAATACTGACACTAGAGCGACAATTACTAACAACAGATCATGGATACAGCACTCCAAAAGAAATAGTCGAGCTTGGAATAAAATCAGAATATGATTCCTGCATGAAGAATACGAAAAAAGTGTTTGATTCCATGAGAAATAAAATGCCGCAAGAATCCCAGTATGTAGTCAATTTTGCATACAACTATCCGTTCTTTATGAACATGAACCTGCGAGAGGTAGTGCATCTAATTGAGCTGCGAACAATTCCACAAGGCCACATTGACTATAGACAAGTAGCACAGAAAATGTTCTTGGAAATTCAGAAAAAGCAGCCAAACATATCCAAGATAATCAAGTTTGCAGATCTCAAATCGTACGAACTGGAACGATTCGAGTCTGAAAAAAGAATAGAAGAAAAACGAAAATCCAATTAGGAACAATCCTATAATATTGCAAATATCATTTTGTATCCATGGAAAAAATAGAAAAATCAGATTCCCAGTGGAAAAGTGAGCTATCCAATGATGAATTTGACGTCTGTAGAATGAAGGCAACAGAGCCCCCATTTACTGGAAAATACACATACTGCAAGGACGACGGAATTTATCGCTGCACCTGTTGTGGAAATGAATTGTTCAGCTCAAAGACAAAATATGATTCTGGCTCTGGCTGGCCAAGCTTTTGGGAGCCTATCAAAGAGAGCAGTGTCAAGTATGAGCGAGATTCCAGTTATGGAATGACGCGAGTAGAGGTAATGTGTGCAAAGTGTGATGCGCATCTGGGTCATGTCTTCGAAGACGGTCCAAAACCAACAGGAAATAGATTTTGTATCAATTCTGTGTCGCTCAAGCTGGAAAAATCCTAGTCTAACCATTATAAATCAGGGTCGGGCCAAGTCTGGAGTAGAAAATGAGAATCATAGTTTGTGGATTTGGAACGGTTGCGCAAAGCCTGGCAAAATTATTGGTATCACGCTCCGAGGATTTGTACGCAAAATACGGGATAATGCCAAGAATTGTTGGTGCATTTGACACTCATGGTGGCGCAGTAGACCAATCTGGCTTGGACTTGAATAGACTAGTTGAGGTCAAAAAGAAATATGGCTCTATTAAAAATTACGATAAATCAAAAAAGAAATGGACTGGCCTAGATATAATAAAAAACATTGATGCGGATGTTCTCATAGAGACTACTGCAAGCAATTATCGTGACGCAGAGCCTGGCATGTCGCATATTACAACTGCAATGAAGCTTGGAATGCACGTCATATCTGTAAACAAGGGGCCTCTTGCAATTGCGTTTCCTTCACTGATGGAGCTTGCCCTGTATAACCAGGTCCAGTTTAGGTTTTCAGGAACAGTGGGTGGTGGAACTCCTATTCTAAATTATGCCAAGAATAGCCTACAGGGCGAGCAAATCACATCGTTTGCCGGGATACTAAATGGTACTACAAATTACATTCTAACTAATATGGCTCATGGGATGAGCTTTGCGCAGGCACTCAAAGATGCAAAATCTCGCGGATATGTAGAAGCAGACGAATCACTAGACCTAGATGGATTTGATGCAGCTGCCAAGCTAGTCATTTTGGCAAACTGGATTATGGGAATGAAGGTTACAATGCCAGACATTAAGCGAATTGGAATACGCAAGGTAACACTAGATGACGTCAAAAAGGCGGCAAAAAAGAAAATGGCAATCAAATTGATAGCATCTTGCAATAAAGACTTGGAAGTATCACCAAAAGAGATTCCAATTGACGATCCTTTGTGTGTCAATGGGACTTTGAACGCAATATCGTTTACATCAGAGCATTCTGGCACTCAGACCATTATAGGAAAGGGTGCAGGCGGAACGGAGACTGCCAGTGCCATTTTGCGAGACTTGCTGGATATTAGAAGGGAAATTTTGCGGGCTTGAAGTCAAATCTAATATCAAAGACAGAGACTGCCGAAGTGTTATCGCAAATATCTAGTCAATGGAAAGTGGAGTTGCCAAAAATAAAAAATCTCAAAATTTACGAATTTGAGGAAGGGCAAATCATAGTTGGTGAAGGCCTGACTGCAATCAAAATAGGTGAGAATTACCTGCCGTTTTTATCAGATGCTGTAACACTTGCAAAGTTTCCAAGTGTAATGGTGGATATTGGGGCTGTGAAATTCATGTGCAATGGCGCAAATGTCATGCGTCCTGGAATTCGAAGTTTTGGAGAATTTGAGAAAGGCCAGATCGTGTGCATTATTGAAGAGTCGCAGAAAAAATCACTCGCAGTGGGTCGTGCGTTGGTCTCAAGCAAGGAAGTGGCAGAGATGAGCAAGGGAATTGTGGTGGAAAATCTGCATTATATTTCTGATAAATATTGGGAAGCTAAAAAATCAACCAAAGATTAGATTATTTGTAAACGTTACGTCTGTGAGAGACTTCGATTATTATTATCACCAGTGTCTTTTTTTGTATGTCAAGTAGAATTCTATAATCGCCAACACGTAGTTTGTAGAGTTCAAGGCCTACCAGTTTTGTTACGTATTGGAATGGATCTTGTGCCACTTCCTGTAGTTTTTTGTTTATTCGCCTTGCAGTTTGCTTGTCTATTTTTGCTAGTTGATGTTTTGCGGCATCAGTAATTTGTAGATTATAGACCAAGTTCTTTTGCTACTTTTGCTAACGAGTAAACTCTACCTTTCTCAATATCATCTAGGGATTTTCTGATATTTTTTATGGTTTGAGGATCTAGTTCTTCGTCTTGTGAGGTAACAAGTCTTTCAATTACATCATTGTATGATTCTCTTTTGTGGAGTTTTAGATGTTCGAGTTTTGTTTTTGTCTTTTCATCAATCTTTATTGTAGTACTCATTGGTATACTATAGTTTACTTAGGTATATAACACTGCATATTTCAGATTAAAAGAAAATCACTAGATAATCAAATATTTGGAGGAAAATGGGTATAAACCATACCAAGATTTCACTGGAATGATGTTATCTTTTTTAATATCACGACATGTGTGGCAAAAATCGACTAAATGTTGAAAGTTGCCAATATGCAAATACTCCAAATGTAATTAACATTGCAAATATGTAAGCAACAATACCTGTGAATGCTTTTTCTTTTTTAGCATCAGAATTAATTCTATGTTTAAACATGATCATAAGAAACCAGAATACAACTATAGATACACCGTGATTGCAAGCGAATAATCTAAAGGATTTTTCATTATGTACGTGAAACCTTCTACACATGGAATGACTATCAAAAGTAGTAGTTCTATCGCTTCAAATAATTCAAAGGCTTCTCCTTTTGATTTATTTCTAAATGCAAACAATAAACCTCCTTAAACTGCTAGAATTCCTGTTATCGCAATGTGTTTTAATTCAGATTTAAATTTACCATAAAATTGCGCCATGTGGTATAATGGATTATAATGAATCACCAATGGTATGCTAATGATTGTTGCAATTATTGCAATCAAATATCCCTTCTGTTTTTTGTTCAACAAATACTCACATCGTTGGCATAACCTTAAACTCTTTCCAACAAATCCTAATCCACATCATAATCTAGTTACTAACGAAAACTATCCTAAAATTACGAAGGAGGGGGGCATTGCCTTTTTACAGTTTTTCTGTAAACTCTTTTGTGCCCTGCTTGGTCATTACCAGGACATCAATTCCGTCGCCAGAAAATGAATCCCTCATTGTTGCTGCCTTGACAGACTTGATTGCAAGCTCTGTTGCCTCTTTTTCAGTCAAGTTCGGCTTGAATTGGTGGTCCAAAACACCCAGTGCCATTTCTGCACCTGTTCCAACTGCTGCATAATCATCTGGAAGGACAGAGCCTAATGGATCTAGTGTGAATATTGATGGTTTTCCAACCACTCCGCCCACTATAACCTGAGTCAATAATGGGAAGAATCGTCTCTCATACATCATGTTAGACATCATTTTTGCTATGGAATTCTGCGGAACGTCCCGCTTTAACTCCATTTTGCGTATCTTGGCTAGCGCCTTTATCTGCAAGACCAAAATCTGCATGTCTGCAACTAGGCCTGCAACGCTTGTGCCCACCTTGTCAGTTAGGGTGTATGTCTTTTTGGTGTTCTTTGATACCAGGAAATTGCCATACGCGATTCTTTTTTCGCTTGCAAAAACTACGCCGCCATCAAAAGTGATTCCGACTGCGGTCGCACCTGGCATGTACATTGACATGTTTTAGCTTGATTCTGATGCACTTTAAAGTCTTTTCTGGGCCGTATAGGCTCAGAACTTATCCAGAACATGGCACATACATTTTGTTGTCTTTTTGAGCAGATCGATTCTTGCAAATTCGTTTGGCGAGTGAATCCTTGCAAACATGTATGTCGATCCAATTGAAATGCATGGGGCTTTGAGAACACTGGCAAAAGAGTGCATTGGTCCTGTTCCCGCATTGGATACATTGATGATATAGCTGCCAAAGGATTCCTTTGCTGCCTGCTTTACTATACCAACAAACGGGCTGGACGGATCCGTCCTTGATGCTGCCTCGCCGTGAAATATTTTGATGGAAATGTCGGAGAATCCGTGCTTTTTTAGATGTGCCTTTAGTCGGGCTATTTGCTTTTTTGGGTCCATCTTTGGTACAAGCCTGAAATCAATTTTGACAGTAGCAGAAGACGGCAGTACAGTTTTTGCTCCTTGTAAGGTATAGCCGGAAATCATGCCGGCAATATTACATGTTGGATCTCCAGCTAACGCCTTTTTGACATCTAGGCCTTTCATGTTATTTACAAATTGTACAATTCCATATTCCGACTTGAATCCAGACTCGTCAAACGGCTCGCCGGATAACAGTTTCAAGTCTTCTTTGTTAAATGGTGTGACTTCACGGTACCAGTCTTTGATGAGAATTTTTCCAGAGGAATCGCGCAGTGTCTTTAGTGCATCAATTAATCGCCATGCAGGATTTTTGATTATTACCGCAAGACTAGAGTGGGCATCGCGAATGGATTCTTTAGCAGTCAGCTCCACGTACAGAAGTCCTTTCATGCCAAGGCCGATTATTGGCCTGGATTTTGCATCAACATAACCAAACTCCCAGATTACGCCATCGCATGCAAATTTTTTGCGATATTTTTTGAGATATTGTTCCACATGTGCGCTGCCAATTTCTTCTTCTCCCTCTATTACGAATTTTATTGTGCAGGGCACGTCGCCAGTTTCTTGCAAGAATGCTTCCACTGCCTTGATTCTGGTGATCAGTTCACCCTTGTCGTCTGCAGAACCACGTCCAAAAATCTTGTTGCCTTTTACAATACCACTAAACGGAGGATCATCCCACAGCTCAAACGGCTCTGCAGGCTGGACGTCATAATGATTGTAAAACAGAATTGTCTTGTTTGGATTTTTCTTTGATTTTATCTCGCCATAGACTAGTGGTGCTACTCCCTTTAGCCTCAGAATTTCTGATTTTATTCCAGATTTTTTGAGCATTTTTGCAACCAATTTTGCGCATTGCTCAATTCCCTCGTTTTTTGCGGAAACGCTTGGCTGTCGTATTAGAGTCTGCAAATCAGATACCAGGCCTGGCATGTTCCTATCCACATGTGCAAGAATTTTTTTCATCTAATCACTTTGTCAAATGGCTTCATTGCACTTGGAATGTTATCAACCAGATCAGTTGCAACAATGTGGAATCCATGATTTTTCTGTGCCAGCTTGCCCGCAATACCATTGACAAATGAAGCTGCAGATGCAGATTCCAGAGAATTTCGATTCTTCGATAACATGGCAGCAACCAAACCAGACAATACATCGCCTGTTCCGCCTACTGTCATCGATGGTAGATTCTTTGGATTTAGGTATGTATTCTTGCCATCAGATATGACATCAATTGGCCCTTTGAGAAGTATTGTAACAGAATGCTCGCGGGCATATTTTTCTACCAGCGTTACCCTTTCCTTGATTTTATTTGACGGTAGAACCCCAAAGAGTCTTTGGAATTCACCCGCATGTGGAGTCAATACAATGTTTTGCGGCAAAATCGGCAAAATGGAGCTAATCAGTGCGCTAGCATCAAGCGATAATCGAACATCTTGCGCGGATAATTCTCGTATTAATGCTTTGAGGCCTTCTTCGTCTGCTACTGCAAGGCCCATGCCAATTGTTGCAGAGTCCAGTCCAGACTGGACTTGGCCTAGAAGCTTGTTTGCAGAGCCGCGCGTAAGCTTGGCGTCAACCATCGGAATTACTATTAGGTTTGGAGAGATTGCCCTTGTTGCAGAGGCGTTAATCTTTGGAACTGCAGTATACACAAGATCAGTTCCCGCTCGAAGTGCGGCAAGCGATGCCAGAATTGGTGCGCCATGATACATGTAGCTGCCACCGACCACTAGTACCTTGCCGTTTTGTCCCTTACGAGAGTCCACCCTGCGCCCTGAAATGAATTTCTTTACTAGAATGGGCGTGAGTTTTTGGGCCACCAGTCTTCTAGAGAGGGTTTGGATAAATTTTCTTCGATTATTACGGCTTTTCGTTTTTTATCATTTCGCGGATGGTTTCTAGCACTTCTTTTGATTTTTGCTCTACTTGTTGTGCAAGCCAGTCGCGCTCTAGTCGTAGCTGCTCTTCTGAACTTTGCAGTTTTAGCATGGTTTCCTGGAGTTTTTTGTTTAGCTCATCTGATCTTGCCTTTTCTTCTGTTATGGTTTGGTTTGCGTTTTCTAGTTGCACTATTTTGGAATTGAGTTCTGCGTTTAGTCTTTGTAAAACAGACTCCTTCCACTTGTCTTCCTGCTCTATTTTCTCAAATTCCCGAATTTTGTCATTGAGTAAACTTGACAAGTCTTCTAGCATTCTCTCTCGATGAATTGATTTTAGCTTGCGCATGTCATCTGCAAAGCCGAGTTTTGCAATGTCTTGCTTTGTGATGTGGTTTTCTGGATGAATCAGGCCAAAATTCTCAACACTTTTTTTGGCCTCATCCAGCTGCATTTTCTTTTCAGACTTTTTGTGTGCAGATAGCAATTCGGATCCAGTTTGTCTGAACCTAAAAAAGACTATTAGATTGTGTCTGTTTTATACAAACGAACAGCGCACTAGGCTAGTTCTGGTGCTTCTTCTGCCTGCTCTTTTGCTTCCTTTTTGGCCTTTCGGTCATAGAACGCCTTTCTTGCAAAGGCAATGTATGTGGTGTGTCCTATACCATAAAATGAGTGTCGGGTTTTTCCTTCCCTTGCCTCTATTGTTCGCAAAATGTGCTCAGAGCATTCTATGTCGGTAAACTCGTTTTCAATTAGGGATGCTGTAAGCTTTTCCAGCTGGTTCATCGTAGGACAAATTGCAACAAATGCCCCAGAGCCCTTGAGCATCTTTCGTACCTGCGGAACTACGGTCCATGGGTCCCCCAAGTCCACTACTGCCATGTCCATATCAGATAGTGGCATTTTCTTGGCAGTCTTGAGGTCTTGCTCGTGCATTGTGACGTATTTTATCATGCCTGCACGCGTGATGTTCTTTTTTGCAATCTCCATAAAGTCAGGCGCTACATCAAATGTGTAGACGTGTCCCCTGGGCTTGACAATGCTTGCCAGAAAGGTAGTCAGCGCACCACTACCAGTTCCAATCTCTAGTATTTTTTGCCCCGATTGCACGCCGGAACGGGCTGCAATATATCCCAAGTCTTTAGGATAAACGATTTGCGTGCCATGTTGGCTTCTCATTACAAAGTCGTGAACTGTCGGCTTTATCAGATACACATACTTGTCCTTGTTTGTTCTCAGTCTGCTGCCAAACTCTTTTCCTATTGCATCCTTGTGTTTTATTACTCCGACATGTGTGTGCAACGACTGCTTTCTGTCTATTTTTTGCAGCCATTTTTTAGAATCATTATAGAAAAACAAAACGTATGCATTGTTTTTTATCTTCATAATCTGGCACTTGGCGGTTCGAATAATAAGCTATCTAGAAGGTCTTTGCCTTTTGGATCTTGCGCAATGCTTCCAAATAGTCACGAATTTGCGCATGAGTTGGATTCAGGTCCATTAGGTTTTGCACATTTACGTTAAGCTTGGCAAGCTCTTCGTAGATGTTCTTGTCCTCTATTGTGTCAACCAGTGCTTGTAGTGAAAACGGTTTTTGTAGTAATTCTACGATTTGTTTGAGATTTTTTATGGAATCAACTAGTGTTTCCTGCACATATGCAGACGCAAATATTATCCTCTGTGATGGGTTTAGGCCCAAGATTTCTTTTGCAGTTTGCAGGCCGTTTAATTTTGGCATGGAATAATCCAGTACCACAGCATCAAATGGATTATCATGGTTTTGTGCTAGATTTTTTGAATATTCCAAGACGCATGATTCGCCGTCCAGTGTTGTTGTGACCTGGTGGCCCTTGTCTTCTAAAATGGTGCGGTATTGCGACAGTAGGTCCGGCTCGTCATCCGCAATTAATATTTTCATTGTTTAATATCAAAATCCGACAAATATAGCATTTATTGTGTTATTGTTACTGCCTGCTTGTACACATTATTTATGGTGTCAATTACACTGTCGATTTCATACGGCTTGTAGATTACAGCGGAGGCATTGAGTGACTTTAGCTTCTTTTCAGTATCTGCTGTCAGATCTGCAGTAACCATGATTACCTTGGCATCTGGGTTGATTGCTCTGATGTTTGCCAGGCCGAAAAATCCATCATATTCAGGCATCATCACATCAAGTAAGGCAATGTCTGGCTTAAATCTCTTGTACAATTCCACTGCAGTTTTTCCATTATAGCCACGGCCGACTACAGAGATATCTTTGATTTCCAAATACTCGCAGAATACTTCTACTGTGTCTACGTCATCATCAATTACTATTACTTTGACCATTTTTACCACCATTGTCCCAGCATTTTTGGTGGTACCATTTAGTGTCATACAGCACTGCGCCTTCTGTTATCTCTACTAAATTTCCACAAATGGCACATTTGCTTTCTAAATTGGTACCATACACTTGAGCCATATTACAACGAGTTTTGCTAGAAAACGATATTATTTCCTAGTTTGTTCAAAACAAACACCACAATTACATTCTTTGAGGCGTGTCTATTCCAATTAGGTTCAGGGCTTTTTGTAGGCAGCTCTGAAATGCATACACTAGGCAGATTCTTGCATTAAGCAGGTCTGGCTCTGCATCCAATACCCGTACATGTTCATAAAATCCATTAAACGACACTGCAAGTGAATAGCAATATTTTGCAATTACCTTTGGAGACAGATTATTTGCGGCATCTTGGACTGCTAGGTCCAGCTTGCCAATTGTTTTTACCAGTGCTGACTCGTACTGGTCTTGGAGCATCTCGAACTTTGCATCAAAGTTTGGCCTTGTGTTTGATTTCTCTATGATTCTACTTGCCCTTGCATATGCATACTGGATGTACGGCGCAGTGTCTCCTTCTAGGCTTAGCGATTTTGTAGTGTCAAATGTTATGATTTTGTCCAAGTCTTGCTTTATCATTTCGTATCGGAGTGTGGCAACGGCTACATTTTTTGCAATTTGATGCAGAGTGTCATCGGCTAGTTCTGGGTTGCGTTTTTTGGTTTCCTCTAGTGTTTTTTGTTCCAATGTGTCCAGGATTTTGTCTGCATTGACATAGAGACCCTTTCTGCCAGACATTTGTGTGCTTTTTCCTCCAGTATCGAGCCCCAGCGAGTTTGCAGTGTCTGATGATAACGTTACTGATTCGTATGACAAATGTACGTATTCCTTTTTGTTTTGGCCAAACTTTGCCATCAGTGTTGTGATTATGTTTTGGAGTCTGGCTTGCCTAGAGTCTATAACAGTGATGACTTTGTTTGAAGCATAGTTGTGTTTTGGAAGATCATTTGGAATCAGTGTAGTTTGGTACAGTGTTTTTCCGTTTGGCTGATCACGGTACTTTGTGTAATAGAACGGATCTTCAACTAGTCCTAGCTTCCATGCGGCATACGGAATGTCTTTTGCAATGTATGTGGCGGTGTCATTGCTTCTAACTAGGACCTTGTCTTCTTCGCCTTCTGCAAGTATTACCCAGCATCCCTTATTTTTTCCTTCGGACTCGAATTTTACTAGATTCATTTGCTTTAGTTTTTCAAATATTTTTTTCCAAAGATGAGAGCGAACGATTTCAGACTCGAAATTCAGACAATCATATGATACTCCTAGTCTCCAGCACGTCTTTAGTTGTTCAGAGAGAACTCGGCTGGTTATCTTTGATGCAAATTTGGCAGTCTCGGAATTTCCATCTTCAATTTCCTTTAGGATTTGATTCCGGATATCTTGTAGTTCCGGATTTGTTTGATATTTTTCTGTTGTCTTTACATAGACTTCGTCTCCGCAGTAATGATCAAATTTCTGCCCTGCAGGAGGTTCTTGTGAGAATCCAAGGTGTGTAAAACCAAGCAAAATGTCAGCCACTTGGAGTCCAGAATCATCCACATAGTTTAGCGTGTTGATTTGATAGCCAGCCTTTTGCAATATTCTAATTATTGAATCACCAACTACGACATTTCTCACATGTCCAATGTGCAGTGCCTTGTTTGGGTTGACACTTGTGTGCTCTACTGTGATTTTTGTGCCTGCGCCTACATTTGCAAAACCATAATCATCCTCTTGGGATTGTACAATGATGATTTTGCCTAGCTTGCCCACATCTGCGTAAAAATTCACATATCCAGATGGGTGCGCCTCCACCTTTGAGACTAGGCCACCTAGGAATTTTTCATATTGCTTCGATATTGATTGCGCAATTTCGTTTGGTCTTTGCTTGAGTGCCTTTGCGGCCAAAAATGCAATATTGCAGCTTACATCCCCAAAGCCTTCCTTTGCAGGCTCTAGTGAAAACGCAAGATCAGAAATTTTTTGCTGCTCCAGTATAGTCAAAAGGTTTTTTCTTATTTCATCTAGCAAAACTCGAAAGCTCAATTACTACAACTCCGAAAGACTAGGCGCAAGCTTGTCCAGCGCCTCAATTACTCCATCTCCTGCATGTGAGGACACTACCATCTTTGCGCAAGACTTGACATCATCAAACGCATTTCCCACCGCAATGCTGTATCCCGCCATCTTGAATAATGGAACGTCCGTTTCGCTGTCTCCAATTGCAATTACGTCCTCTGATCGGATGTCCAGTTTTTTCATTACTTCTTTGAATCCCACAGTCTTGTCTATACCTGCCGAGTTTATGTGGATTGCATATTGACTATCCGCCAATACCACATCCATAGATGCGCCTTGCGTTATTTTTTGTGCATCTGCGATGTCAAATGTTCTCTCTAGTACAACTTCGGTCAGTCTAGGAAAGACGGGTTTTTCTCGCACATTTTCAATTTTTGTGCGAATCAGAGACAATGCTTCAATGCATTTTTCCTTGTTTCCAATCAGATGATGTTGATTCGTGCCATATGTGATACACCCACCGTTTTCGCCAACGCCTATTGTGTCTAGTCCACCAAAGACTCCAAGTAGATATGCTTCAACTGATGATCTTCCAGAAACCAAAATTACATTGTGTCCCATTTTTTTGATGTGGCGCAAAGAGTTTAGTGCCCCCAAATGAATTCTTCCTCCACCATTTTCTGTTATGGTACCATCAATGTCCACTGCAAAGGTCTTGCGCCTCATGTGGGATTTTGCTCCACGACCCAGATAATAATCAATCAAAAGATTTTATTGACAAACCAAGACGTCTTAATTGAAACCAATTGGGAATTCCAGAAAAAATAAAGGCAATCCAAGACCAGATACACCAAACTCAGCTAAACAAAGCAACAGAGCATCACATTGGTTTGCTAAAAGCAAAGATTGCCAAGCTGAAACGAGAGCAGGAAACAATTCAGACAAAAAAAACTGGAATCAGCTCCGATGGGTTTGATGTAAAGCGAACTGGTGATGCAACAGTTGTGTTTATCGGATTGCCCAGTGTTGGAAAATCAACTCTACTTAACAAATTAACAGGTTCACGCTCTGCAGTCGGAGCTTATCAGTTCACCACACTAACCGTAGTACCAGGCATGATGGAGTATAGAGGAGCTCAAATCCAAGTATTGGATTTGCCTGGAATCATCGAAGGTGCATCAAAGGGAAAAGGACTTGGAAAAAGAATTCTCGCAGTTGCACGCAGTGCGGATTTGGTCATTCTAATACTTGATGTCTTTCAGCCATATCACGAAGATGTTTTGCGAACCGAGCTTGGCAACATCGGCATACGACTAGACCAAAAGCCACCAAACATAGTCATAGAAAAGGCATCTACTGGAGGAATAGCAATTGCACAGCAGGTAAAGCTGACATCCATGTCCGAAAAACTCGCGCGTGAAATACTAAATGTGTATGGCTATACCAGCGCTCGAGTAGTAATACGCGAAGATATTACCTCAGAGCAGCTAGTTGACTATTTAACAGGCGATAAAAGCTACGCAGAATCCATCACAGTATTAAACAAAGTGGACCTAGTAGACCCCAAGTTCGTCAAGGAGGTAACTGCCAAGGTAAAATCCAAGGTAATTCCAATTTCTGCAGATTCTGGATTAAACATTGAAATGCTCAAAGAAAAAATCTATGAAAACCTGGACTTTATTCGATTATACATGAGGCCAAAGGGAGGAGAAACTGATTTCAAAGAACCATTAATCATTAGAAGAGATTCCACAGTAGAAGATGTTTGTAACAAACTGCATCGCAGCATGAAAAAAGAATTCCGTTACGGATTGGTTTGGGGCAAAAGCGTCAAGTTTGGTGGACAGCGAGTTGGATTGCAGCATGTTCTGCAAGACGAAGATGTTTTGACAATCGTCAAGATACGTTGAGTACAAAAATGGATCAAGAAACAGAGAATCGTTGGTGCAACTATTGTATGATCAAGACAAAACAACAAATCATTTTCATTGCAAAGAACGCAACATACAAGCGTAGAAGACAATACAAATGCACAATTTGCAATCACATAAGTTGGTTGCAAGGAAAAAGACCATCAGCTGAAAGTGTTTACTAAGATTTTTGCGATCAGAAATTTTTTTGTTGCAAAAAAATCGTGTACATTATGTAATCAGTTGGTGTAATTTTGTTTAGTATTACTATAGAAAAACAAGCGAACATCACTTTTCGTAATGGCTACTAAACGTAAAGCAGCTAAGCGAAAGGCAGCTCCAAAAAGAAAAGCAGCAAAGCGAAAAGCTCCAAAGAAGAAGGCAGCAAAGAAACGACGATAATTGTCGTAATGCGTCAGTCAATAGATTGACGCAAAATACTCTTTTTCTATCAACTAAACATTTGACTTGGCGGTGGTGGTGCTTGTTTGTCCTTGAGATTCTTTTCTACTGAGAATTTTCTATCATTTGGGATGATTGAGATTTTGACAGACGTATTAATTGCATAGTGTGGTGTGCCATCAGGATTTTTATGATTCAGTGCAATTCCTACTCGATCCAGATCAACTTTGACTTTGACTAGGGCGCCATCTTCTAGCTTGAATGCAACAAAATCCCCGCCGACTCGCTCATAGTCAAGCATTTTAAAATCAATTTTGTTTTTTGATTCGCTCATACTAGTACAGATAGCTCATCAGTTTTATCTGCTCTTCAGTGGAAATGATGTTTTTGGCAGTTAGAACCTCGAGTAGCTCCTTGAATAATGCTTTTTGCTCATCCGACATTCCAGTTGCTCCTAGTGGACCTGGTGGGCCTGGTGGGCCTCTTGGACCCTTGTCACCTGAAGGACCCTGTGGACCCATAGGACCCTTGTCGCCTGAAGGACCGCGTTGTCCTGCTGGGCCTCGCTCGCCTTGCTGACCCTGAATTCCTTGTGGGCCTTGCGGGCCTCGCTCGCCTGCCAGTCCTTGTGGGCCTGGCTCACCTTGTGGGCCTTGTGGTCCAGATGTTCCTTTGTCGCCTGGTGGGCCTGTTGGACCCGTGAGTCCTTTTTCTCCCGGTGGGCCTTGCGGGCCTCGCGGGCCTCGCTCGCCTTGTGGACCCGGAACTCCAGTTAATCCTTTTTCTCCCGCAGGACCTTGTGGGCCTTGCGGGCCTTTATCGCCAACTTCACCTTGAATGCCTTTTGGACCTTTGTCGCCTGGTGGGCCTGGTGGGCCTAGTGGTCCTTTGTCGCCTGCGGGGCCTTGTGGGCCTCTTGTGCCTCGCTCACCAATTGGACCTTGAATTCCTTTGTCGCCTGGTGGGCCTGCAGGGCCTGTAGGGCCTTTCTCGCCTTGTGGACCAGGTGGACCCATGACACCCTTGTCACCCGGCTGGCCTTGAATTCCAGTTGGGCCTTTTTCTCCTTGCGGACCAATCGGTCCCGTTACTCCTTTATCGCCAGATGGACCTAGTGGTCCTTTTTCTCCCTTATCTCCCGGGGGGCCTGGTGGGCCTTTGTCTCCCTTGTCTCCTTTATCGCCAGTAAGTCCCTTGTCACCTTTGTCTCCCTTATCACCTGGTGGGCCTTTGTCTCCCTTGTCTCCTTTATCGCCAGTAAGTCCCTTGTCACCTTTTTCACCTTTGTCGCCGGACGGGCCTGTTGAGCCCCTATCGCCTTTGTCTCCTTGAGGGCCTACCGGTCCTTTCTCGCCTTGTTGGCCTGTCGGACCCATTGGACCCATCGGGCCTTTGTCGCCCTGAACTCCAACTGGACCTGGTGGACCCAATGGCCCGCGTTCGCCTTGCTGACCCATCGGTCCTGTCGGACCCTTGTCGCCTTGTAATCCAGGTGAGCCACGCAATCCGCGCTCACCTCTAGGAGCTCGCTCCTCTGGAGTTTCTACTTCGCGTTTGCGTCTTGGTGCAGGTATTTCTGGTGTTTCCGCAGGTGCAAAACTTTCCGGCGCTGAAACTCTGACCTCAAAAATAGAATGTAATGATGAGAATTGATCGCTTACGATAATCCAAATTGTAGATAAACCAAAAACAGAATCTGGAATAGGATTAGTATCAGAGCCAAGGGTTTGTGTGAATTTTGTGTCCTTGACATGCAAGTGGTAATGCTCTTGCCACAGGGATGGAAAACGCTTTGAGACAATTTCTTCTGTAGACGGTGCTGAATCACAGATAGAAACTTGGACCTCGTAGACGCCTGATTGCTTAAATGGTGCTGTGCCAGAAACCTCAAGCCTCTTAGCCTCAGTAGACATCAAACAGGTTGTAATCTGCAAGTATATTTGGATTTTCTATGTATGATCTAGTTTCCTTGCTTGTATATGATCAGCTTGGTATTTATTCGATGTATCTCCAAAAATGACAAATGAAAAAGAGTTTGGAGGAAAAAGAAGACAAAGACCTTCCAAAGCCAGTAGATGAAACCAAGACAAGCCTAGTCAAGGCAGATTATCAACAAACAAAGCTTCTCAAAAAAGGTATTCACCTAATGGCAGATGAGCGTCTCGAAGATGCAGTAAAGGTCTTTGATCAGATTGTACGAATTGATCCTACCAATACGGAAGCACTACTCAAAATGGGCTATTCCAAATTCCACCTAGACGATTATGCAGGTGCCCTCCAAGCATATGACAAAGTTTTGGACATTGATGTTGCAAACTCGGAAGCTTGGAACCTCAAGTCACTTGTTCATTATCAGCAAAAACAATATCCAAAAGCACTGGATTGTGCAGAAAAATCAATCGAGTCCGACCCAACATTTGGAATGGCTTGGTACAACAAGGCATGTTACTTGTCATTGCTAAACGAAGTTCCTGACTCCATCGAATCTCTAAAAAGATCAATTGAGATCGATGTCAAAAATGCAAAGCGCGCAGTCCGAGACAAGGACTTTGTGAATATCAAAATCGAGGAAAGTTTTAGAAGAATTGTAGAACTAGTTGTCTTTGAATCCATAAGGCAGGGATATCACACAATTGGTGCCATAGTTTGGACGACATTTATCAGCAAAGTCGAAGTCGAAGACTCGCTCAGAAAACTAATGGAAAAAGGCCTAGTAGTCAAAAACGAAAAGAGGCAGGGCCTAAACAAGATTGACACTTATGACATTGAACCAGAGATGGCATCAAAGATCGGCGTAGAAAAGAAGAGCCTCATTGGCACAACAAAGAAACTCCCCGGAACAATCAAGTCACTCAAAGATGTCAGCGAGGCAATCCAGTCCACAAAGCTTGCAATTGAAGAAGAAGACATTGAAAAGATTATCAAAAATTTCAGCGCATTCATTGATGCGGAAAAGCTTGGTTCTACAATGATTGAGCAGTTCCTAGAAGAGCATCGAGAAATCAGACTATACAAAGTAAGACTGGAAGACAAGGGATTAGACTATCTCAAAGAAAACAAGGAAAAGATTCTAGGATTATTTGATAGTGTAGAGGCAGTAATCACAAAAAAGCTGCGCGGCCAAGTATAATTATTCTGCAGACAAGTCCCAATAGTTTGCATTTTCCTGCTTTACTATTGGTTTGTTGAGGCCCTTCCATTCTTTGAAAGAGCGCACATAGAGTTTGACATTTGGATAGTCAGCTGACTTGAGGGCATAGTATGCAAGGCCTGACAGTGTTCCTACGCTACCGCAATACGTAATGATTTCTGCGTTTTCTGGAATGTTTCTGTTTTTGAACAGTCTTCTCAGATCATCTTTTGATTTGAGGATCTTGTCTTCTGATGCAAGTGTTCTGTACGGAATGTTGATTGCGCCTGGAATGTGTTGCTCCAAATAGTTTAGACGCTCGCGATTATCAAGCACGACTACGTTTTTGCCCTCTTTTGCTTTTTCCAAATAATCCGCAGTCGCCATGATTTCCGGCTGGAGTTTTACTGCGTGATTCTTAGAAGAAGGAGCATTTTCTGCACTATCGGTTTCAAGGCCTAGGCCCTTCCATTGTGAATATGTCATGTCCAATAACGAAACATCGTTGTGTCCTAGATATTGCAGAGTCCACGCAACGCGTGATGCCAAGGCTCCAAATGTGTCATCATATACCACTACTGGAGTTTGATCATCTATGCCTAGTCGTTGCGCTATTGCAAGTACTTTGTCTGGCGAGTCGTCAGCCAACAGCTCTGCTAGCGGCAAATTGACGGATTTTGGAATGTGATCTTTTTTGTAGTCTTCTGCGCGCCTCACATCAATTACTCGAACGCTGTTGTCTCGAAGCTGACCGCGGAGATGATCAGCATCAATTGTCGGCTTGCTCAAGCTGCACATTCTCCCTTGCCTGTCCTTGTGTGGTAGCTTGAATCGCTTCCATAGTCTGCATAGAAATCCTTGTCTTGTTCGATTGACGGTGCCTCTGTGAACGGCAAGAGAATTTTTTTAATGTCATCCAGAGTTTTGACTTGCGAGTCTGCATGTCCAGTTACAACTTTGTGGATCCAAGACTTGAAGTCCTCGCCAGGTTTTTTGTTTGCCTTGAATATCTCGATTAGCTTAAGCGTTGCTGGAATCACTCGCTTTGCTGGAATTCTCATTAGATTAGCTCCAAGCATTGTCTCGCCATCGGAACGCCCGCCAAGAGATATTTGGTACACTGGGTACATGTCTTTTCCAACGCGCCCTCCGCCTCCAAAGAATCCTAGCGTTGCAATCTCGTGCTGTCCGCAAGAATTTGGGCAACCGCTTATTTTGATAGAAGATTCCCTCAGATCATCGTCTTCGTCGAGCTTGAGCTCGATGAATTTTCTTTGGATTTCCTTTGCTAGTCTGTGCGAGTTTGTTAGCGCCAAGTTACACGAAGTTGTGCCAGAGCATCCAATTGGGTGCACCATCGTAAGTGAGCCCGGATTTGCAAGGCCAACTTCTAGTAATTTAGAATACAGTCTTGGCAAGTCAGATTCCGATACATATCGTAAATAGATGTCTTGCACAAAGCCGGTTCGCGCATATCCTTCTGCAGAAAATTCCCTAGAGACTTCTGCCATTGTACGAAGCTGGCTTGCAGTAATGTCTCCTGCTTCTAGTGTTATAGATACTGAATGATATCCAGGCTGTTTTTGTGCAAACGTGTTGCCTTTGCGCCATCTTGAAAATCCATCAGGGATTGATTTGCCATCAAATCCAGAAATCCTAATGTGTGATTCCAGTTTTTGTGGAGTTTGATCAACTGATAATTTTACAATCACAGATTGCGCTATTCTAACTAGAGCCCGCTCTTTGAGAACCAGGCTCTGGAATTGCTCCCATCCCATTGAATCAACTAGGTATCGCATTCTGTTGCGCTCCATGTGTTTTCTATCACCTAGTCTGTCGAAAATTCTAATTGTCGCAATAGATGTGTATAGTAAGTCTTCTTCTGGAGTCCAGTCTTCTAGCTGGTGGCCAACAAATGACTTGTTGCCAAGACCTCCTCCTAGAAATATTTTGAATCCTCGTCTGGCTTGTCCGTTTATGGTTTTAATTTGCGGGATTAGTCCAACATCCACCATTCTAGCCATTCCGTGCTTTTCACAGCAGGTGAAATTGAACTTGAACTTTCTTGGCAAAGATTGGTTTAGTGGGTTTCGAAGGAAAAACTTGGCAGTGGCAATTGCGTATGGAGTAACATCGAATTCCTCTGCTGCACACACTCCTGCAAGCGGACTACACATTACGTTTCGTACTGCATTTCCACATGCCTCCCTAGATGTTAGGCCTACTTCGGCCAAGCTTCGCATTATTTCAGATACGTCTTCTAGTATGACCCAGTGGAGCTGCATGTTTTGTCTGGTGGAGACATGTGCAGATCCAATCGAATATTGCTCAGATAATGTCGCTAATCGTTCTAATTGGTGTGGATAGACTTCGCCTGCTGGAAGCTTGATGCGCACCATTGCATAATCATCTGCCATTCTGGTTCCGTACGCTCCATTTTGTAGCCTGAATCTCCTAAACAAGTCAGGTTCGAGCTTGCCTTGGCGGAACTGCTTTACAGTGTCTGCAAAGTGGCCGGCCTCTTCAATTCTTGCCCAGTTTACTTTGGGCTTGCGAGTCTCACGCGACTGTTTTGTTATTGTACTCAAACTCAACTAACTTCCCTTAAAATTGGATATAAATTTTTGATAAAAATTGGAATTTGCCATCAAAGCAGAAATGCCGACAAATTTTTCCGCCTTACATTAGTTTTACCTAATGGGATAATTTGTGCGTAGATGACAATAAACTATTAATGTCATTTAATTTGGGCTAAATTCGTGCAGAGCGCTCAAACAAAAACAAAAATTTTTGCAGACGTAAATGAGGCAAAGATCACAGCAGCAATTGCTGATGAATTCTTTGCAGTATTCAAGGAGCGAATCACATCAGATGTCATTATTATTGGTGCTGGGCCTGCTGGTCTAACAGCTGGAAGAGAACTATCTCTTATGGGCTACAAGGTTTTGATTATAGAACAGAACAACTATCTCGGAGGAGGCTACTGGCTTGGCGGCTACATGATGAACCCAGTAACAGTTCGAGCACCGGCACAGAAAATCTGGGACGAGCTTGGAATCCCATACAAGCAAGCAACTGACGGACTATACATTACTGCAGGACCACATGCAGTATCAAAACTAATTGCGGCTACATGCGATGCAGGTGTGAAATTTTTGAATCTGACTAAATTCGATGATCTTATTTTGAAGTATGGTAGGGTGTCAGGTCTTGTAGTAAACTGGATGCCAGTATCTGCACTTCCAAGAAACATCACGTGTGTAGACCCAGTAGCACTAGAATCCAAGATGGTAATTGACGCATCTGGTCATGATTCCGTTGCAGTAAAGCGCCTAGTTGACAGAAAGCTAGTAGACTGGAAGGGGATGAATCCAATGTGGGTAGAAGACGGCGAAGACAAAGTAGTCGAATCCACTGGTGAGGTCTATCCAGGATTGGTAATTGCGGGCATGTCGGTTACAGAAACACACGGCTTGCCAAGGATGGGTCCGACCTTTGGCTCCATGCTATTTTCAGGCAAGCGTGCAGCAGAAATCACCGCTCAAAAGTTAAAAGAACTAAACCGAACCTAAATCGTGCGGTTCTCCAAAATTTACATCTACGATGAACCATCCATACCAGAACTAAAGCTGGACTCGTTATCGGAATTTTTACAAAAAACATTCCATGTACCTGTAGAAAAAAGACCCAACATCTTTGCAAATTGCGGACAAGAAGCAGCGCATGATCTGGCTGCTACTAGAATTTTCAACTATAGACAGGAATTTCAAAGGCACGAGCCGGCACCAGAAGAGGTACAATTTGAGATGGATTCGTTTGCAGATTCTTCCAAGACAGAAAACATTATTCTCTATGACGGATTTGAATTTCACAAAACTGTATTAGGTATTATTTCAGACAAAGAATCAACTCTGGATAATTTTCATCTGATATTTACAAACAAGCTTACCTGCACCTTTGATAATTCTGATTTTAGATATCACGGCAGAGCTCTGATTGGTGCAAATCCCGCAATCATATCCACAACTGGAATAATCGAGGCACCCGCAAAACCCCGTGAATATTACATGGATATGATGGTAAACTATGGGATGGGCCTAAACATTGATTCTATCAAGGAAAAATACAAGGGCCAGTACCTAGAGTATCACGATCCAAGGCTTGAGAAAATAATACAGGGCTATGCATTACAAGCAATACTGTATTACATCACCGGAGAGCCGTTTTGCGAATTTTTAGACTGTAGACTAAACAATGCTCACTGGCAGCGCGATCTTTTGTATTCACAACTAGAGTTTGGCAAGCTTTGCCCAAAACACCAAAAAGCAATCGACGATTGGTTGGCTTTAAATTATTCAAATAATTAGGCACAGTCATGATGGCTGCGGACGGTGGTTCCACCGTAATGATTGAAAAAGAATTCCCAAAGACAGAGAAAAGAAAAACAAAATACGATGTAATCATAATCGGTGCAGGTCCTGCAGGTTATACGGCGGGAATCTACTGCTCTCGCGCAAGATATGACACCTTGATTTTGTCTGGAGTTTTGCCTGGCGGACAGCTAGTCAACACGACAGAAGTTGAGAATTATCCCGGATTTGAGAACGGAATCATGGGTCCAGATTTGATGATCACTATGAGAAAGCAGGCAGAGCGAATGGGAACCACAATAATAGATGATGAGGTAATTGATGTTGATTTTAGACACAAGCCGTTCAAGATTCTAACAGCATCCGAAGAATACGAGTGCAAGGCAGTAATCATTGCTACAGGAGCATCTCCAAGAAAGCTAGGAATTGTAGGTGAGCAGACATTTGGCGGTCGCGGAGTCTCATATTGCGCAACATGTGATGGTCCATTCTTTAGAAATCAGGAAATTGTTGTTATCGGAGGCGGAGATTCTGCAATAGAAGAGGCAACATTTTTGACAAAATTTGGAAGTAAAGTACACATCATCCACAGAAAGGACACATTACGTGCAAGTAAAGTAATGCAAGAGCGCGCACTTTCCAATCCAAAAATCCAAATGCACTGGAACAGTGTCGTATCCGACATTCAGGGCGACCAAAAAGTGCAAAATGTTATTTTGTCTGATATCAAGTCTGGCCAAAAGACAACTCTACCAGCAGGCGCACTCTTTGTGGCAATCGGCCATGAGCCAAACACAAAGATCTTTGTCGACAGAGTCGAACTAGATGAGCAAGGATACATCAAGCTCCAAGACCACACAAAAACTAGCATTACGGGAGTCTTTGCCGCAGGCGATGTCCACGATCACAGATACAGGCAGGCAATCACAGCAGCCGGCTTTGGTTGTATGGCAGCAATCGATGTCGACAGGTACCTAACTGAAACCAAGTCCTAGTTCGTTCGAATCAAACAAACAACCACAAAAACCAATCTTGTCTTATTTTCAAGTTGTGAATGTTTGAAAAGACGAGTCTGAAGATTAGCGGAATGGTTGGAATCATCATATTACTGCTAGGCGTTACCATCTTGTTTGGCACATACCAAATGTCAAAGGTAAGCTCTGAGATAATCATGATATCAGAAGCATACAAGCCCCTGCAGGAAAACCTGAGCAAAATACAACTACACCATCAGAAGCAGGCATCAAGTTTTGATAAAATCATTGCAAATCAAGAAGACAGTGCAAAAGAAGAATTTTGGTCAAGCACTGTTCTAATAAAATCAGACATTGATCATGCAAAGAAAATTACCGAGACTGGATTTTCTGTTGCGCCAGACCCAACCCAGGCAAACTTTAGACTAGTTCACCAAATGTTTTTGGAAATAGAACAGACACATCTAGAATACGAAGAGATTGCAAAGGTGGTTTTAACATCGCCCAGTCCAGTTTTGCTGGATCAGTTGAACTCTAAACACAGGCAGATCCAAAACGAAATCGATTCCACATCATCTGAAATTGAAAGGTTTGATGATCAGGCAGTGTCTGCAATTGAGGAACATGAGCGAGGATGGTTAATTGTTCAAATTGCAATAATAGTTACAGTTGGAGGAATAGCACTTGCATTGCGACACTTTTTCTCCCAGATAAACTCGGATCTCAAGCGCGAAATTGATGATAAGACTCGTGAATTATCCGAGGCAAACAAAAAACTCAAAGACATAGATAAAATGAAAGACGAGTTCATCAGCATCGCGTCGCACGAGCTAAAAAGCCCAATTCAGCCAATCTTTGGCTTTGCAGAGCTGGCACAGTCTGGCGACATTGACCAAAAGGAGGCATGGGATGGAGTTACCACGCTTGCAAAAAAACTCCAGGACTTGGCAAATGATGTCCTAGATGTAACCAGAATAGAGAGCAACCGACTGACCATATACCAAGAAAATATCTCGCTTAACAACACGATCAAGGAAGCAGTAATGATGGCAAAGACAGGCCTATCAAAAGACATCAAAATACTGGAGGAGACTGGCCAAGACGTCACAATACATGCAGACAGAACTAGGCTAGACCAAGTACTACGAAATCTCATTAACAATTCAATCAAGTTCACAGACAAGGGTCAAATCAAAGTCAAGACCACATTAGGGCAAAACGAGGTGACAGTATCTGTTTTGGATACCGGCAATGGTATTCCTGAGGAAATCCTGCCCAAGATATTTGGCAAGTTTGCCACAAAGGGACATGGTAGTGATAACCAGGCAGGAAACGGCCTAGGATTGTTCTTGTGCAAGGGAATAGTCGAAGCTCATGGCGGAAAAATCACTGCCAAAAACAACAAGGATTGTGGAGCAACATTCGAGTTCACAATACCCATCATACCAAAAACAATCACCATAACAAACTAGGTTTGCACTAATCGAACAGACACCGACTAAAGTATACATCGATGAGAGTTTTATCAAATGAGCCTAAACATATTGGTCGCAGAGGACAATGCGTTTACCGCAAGCCAGTACACCAAGATACTGGAAAAAAACGGCCACAAAGTACAGGTCGCAAAGGATGGAGTAGAATGCATTAAGACATATGAAAAAGCATTATCCGAGTTTGATTCACTAGATCAAAATCCATTCGACGTAGTACTATTAGATAATAATATGCCCAGAAAAAGTGGAGTCGAGGTGGCAAAGGAAATACTGGACAAGCGGCCAAACCAGAGAATCATCTTTGCTTCTGCATACGACATCAATTCTTTGATAAAGGCACCAGGAAACGTACCAAAGTCAGTAGAAATCCTAGAAAAGCCGTTCTCACTTAACACAATGATCAGTAAATTACAGAGCTAGTCCAAGTATACTATTTTGGATAGATGCTTTGCCTGTTTTAGGTTTGCATCGAATTCTTCTTCGGTAAAGATCTTTTGCTGTGCGTATAATGACTTGAATTTTCTGCCATCATCTGCAAATATTCCAACCACTATTCCTTCATCTATTGGATATTTTTTCATTGCAGCATAAACAGTTGCAGAAGATGGTGACACTAGCAGTTTTTCTTTGGCAAAGATTTCCTTTACTGCCGCAAATGCCGTCTCGTTGTTAATTGTAATCCAATCATCTACAGATTTTTCTCGTCTTAGGAACAAGTCTGGCTTTGCAGATTCCTCAAAGTTTCTCAAGCCCTGAATCAGGTGGTTTTGCTGTGGCTGCACGCCAATTGTCTTGATTTCAGAGTTTTGCTCTTTGAGATATGTAGAGATGCCAGTCACTGTTCCTCCAGTTCCAACACCTGTGAAAAAGTGGGTTACTTTGCCCTCTGTTTGTTTCCAGATTTCAGGACCCGTTCCGCGATAGTGACCCAAGTAATTTGCCTCATTTGCATATTGATTTGGAGAATAATACTTGTCAGGGCGTGATGACGCAATAGATGTAGCAAGTGCAATGCTTTGATCAGTTCCCGCACCTACTTTGGGGCAGAGATCGTCACTTGTCTCATATAGCTTGGCGCCAAGTTTTGCAATGATTTTCTTTGTTTCTTCTGATGCCTTTTCTGGGATTACAATTTCTACTTCATATCCAAGAAGGCTTGCTATTCCAGTTAACGCAATTCCAGTGTTGCCAGAGGTCGGCTCGATTATTATGGTGTGGTTTTTCTTTAGTTTGCCCTTTTCTTCTGCGTCTTTTATCATCCAGTAGGCAGCCCGGTCCTTGACAGAGCCAAACGGGTTGTGGCTTTCTAATTTAGCAAAATACTGTACTTTATTGTTTGATAATGACTCTAGTTTTACTAGTGGAGTATTGCCAACTCTGTCTAGAATGTCTGCGTCAAGTACGACTTTGGCCAGAAACTACTTCACCTTTTTGATTTGAAATTCCAGTGCGCTGTCTTTTTTCTGCAAAGATAAGAGCTCGTGTCCGTTTCGCTTGACCCATCTTGAGACGTCTTCTTCTGCGTTTGGATCATCAGCTAGAACTGTTAGTGTTTCTCCTACTTGCATTCGTTCTACTTCGATTTTTGTTCTAAACACCGGTTCTGGGCAGAACAAGCCTCGTGCATCTAATAGTTTAGTTGTAGTGCTCAACGTTTCTGAGGGGCGAATTTGCATATTAAAATCTATTTAGAATTTTCCGAGTGTTTAGTGCCAGCTAATCCCAGTTGTTGTAAATATTTTTGCAGAACTTGGGCATAATCTCCTATAATCTTATTAGTATGCATTGACCTTTATGATCTGAAGATGGGAATCATACGAATTGGCGGTAGAGGAACATCAAGAAGAATAGTCGAAAAAGAAGAACAAAGTAATTGGACAGGCCCAGCATTCAAGAAATACAGCGAAGAGAAAAAGGAAGCAGCAAAAGATCAGTACATCTCAATGGGTCGAGGTACTGCAAAAATAAAGTTCGGCGACGTTTCCAGTTCATCAAGCACCACATCCTCAAAAGGAATGTGGGTCAGCAGTGGTCGTGGTACTGGAAGAAGAAAACTAGACTAGCCTACCAATAATCAAAAATAAGAAAAAGAGACGGACTCTAACGAAAAGTCCTTACTCGATTCACCACTTTTTTGTGGTCAAATGAAGAAGTCGTTGTGATGAATAACAAGTGGTTTGCACCTGCAGGCATTGTAATTCTCTTTACGTTGCCGTATTCAGCAAGCACATACTTGCATGCACCAAGCTTCTTTTCCAGCTTTTTGCGCACCTTCCATCCGCGTGCAGCGTTTTGCAGTGACATTTTGCTTTCCTGTTTTGATAAAAGCATCTTGACACGACTAGAACGCTCTGAGAAGAGGACCTTGCCATTCATGTCACAGATAGTTACAACTCGAACTGACGGACTAAGCTTTAGTAGCTTATCAGCTGCTTGTTGAACTTCCATGGAAGAAACAACTCAATCTAATTGATAAAGATTCTGGGCTATAGTGCCATTCGAAGCATTGCTGCAAGATTTCTGTCGTGCAGCTTTGATGCATCATATCCCTGGATGTTTATTTTGTTCGATACTCGCTTCATCAGGTATACTGCCAGCTTGTACACAAGTGACCACATGTAGCTGTTCTGGTTGAGGTCATACATTTTTAATAATAATGACATCATCCACTGCGAGTTTGGATAGTGCTCGCGGATGTATTCCGCCAAATAATCCTTGGAGTTGTTAATCTTGTACTTGATGTGCTCAAGGGTCTCTTGCTCTTTTGCATATCGGTCTGATGAATTGCAATCTTGTTGTGTCGCATTGAGTATAGTGCGTCATCTAGTGTGTTTTCCGATTCAATGACATTAACGCACCTGCCAAGAGTAGACAAAACATGCGAGTCGCTTCCGGCAACGCCTATTTTGTTGTGCTCTAGTGAGAATTGTGCAGCCCTTGCATTTGATATGATATCGACGTTATTGCTGTTAAAGACTTCAATCATATCGCATTTTGCAGACTCATTCCTCAGTGCGTCAAGCAGGCTAAATGGGTGTGGTGCGCACGAAATTCCATCCTGATTTCTTATTTGGTCCACAATTTCTTCGAGTGGCAATCCTGCTTTGATTTCTTTGTGAATCCCATATGCGATTACGTGTGCTCCGGTGTTTGTGGTGATTTCTTCTGCCTGAAAAATCTGAATGTGCTTGTATTTGGAATGATCGTTTTTGTATTGGAGTAGTTGAGAATAGCCATCAAGTGTGTTGTGGTTTGTCACAAACAATGCGTCAAGGCCTAGTGCATGTGCTCGCTCTAGCTGTTGTGGTATGGTAATATCGCAATCAAATGGCGCGTCATCTTCACCCACATGAAAGTTTGAAAATGAATTGTGGCAGTGCAGTTCTGCTTTGATGTACCCCAAACCAACTAAATTTTTAGTGCAATGATTATAATCTTTTGTAGAATTATCGAAACAAGTCAGTGTTTTTGGATCGAATCAGTGTTTGGATTGTGTCATTTGATGGCTCGTATTCAAAATTCCTAACTATCGCAAACGGGCAGTTTTTTGTCTTTTTCATTACCAGTTCTGCCGCACCGCACAGCTCATCTATTTGCGCTATCTTCGTTACGCGCAGGGGCCTGCCGTACGCATCCGGTTTTCCCTCATAATCATCCAGTGTTTTTATTCCTGCCACACCTATTGCCACATTTGTCTGGCCTTCCCGGAACGGCCTGCCAAAGGTATCAGAGATTATGACTGCTATTTTTTTGTGCGATTTTGCAGATATTTTTTGGGCAAACTCGAATGCTGATCTGTCAGGATTTTCCGGAAGCATTGATGCAAAGCCTTGTGGCAGATTGCTCTCATCTACTCCGGAATTGGCGCAGACAAATCCATGCCTTGTCTCCGTTATTATGATTCCAGATTCCAGCCGGACTATTCTTTTTGCCTCGGATAATATCACTTCGACTAGTTTGGGATCTTTGTTGTATTCAGCACCGAGGCTCACAGACAAAACAGATGGAATTACCTGCGCAAGCTCGATTACTTTGCCCTCCTGCTTTGATACTATTTTTTGCGCAATAACTATGATATCGCCGTCCTGCAAATCCTTGAAATTTGATATGAAAATCTGCGCCAAGTCGTCGCCCTTTTTGATGTCAGACTTTACTGGTACAGGAATGATTTGCAGCACAAAATTCGGTATTGTATTTGTAATTTAACTTGATTTGTCTGCACAAACCCCAGTGCGTTTGTTTTGAACGAATGATTTTGCAAGATCTTTAGATGATCCGGCATCATACTATACCCATGATGCCAGCAAATCTAAGCGAAGAATCCCTAAGAGCAGTTCACGAGCAAATCTATGGACATGCAAAAACAGATGCGGCAATCTGCATTCAGCTTGAAAAGCTAGACAGATACCTATCTCAAAACAAAGGATTCAAGCCAGACACATTTGACACATTTGACTATGCATAGAAAATAAACTTGGATTTACGCTATTTGCAGTTCCAAGGCCAGATTATACTTTGCATTGATAATTGGGATTAGGTTTGTCAGATTTTTCTCTTCAATAATTTTGTCTGCCTTGTCCTTGACTATATCCTGTGCACGGAATGCAACACCTAAACCGCAGATATCAAATAACGTAAGATCATTTGCTCCATCCACAGTAACTACGATGTCATCTTTTTCTTCCTTCCATTCAGCAATTTTGATTCTAGCTGACTTTGCCTTGTCAGACGTTACGTTAATTTTGACGCCGTCCAATTTTCCATCTTTGAATATTAGTTCGTTTGAGTAAACATAGTCAAGACCGAGCTGTGCCTTTAGTCGGTCAGTCATTATTGTAAATCCACCAGAGACTGCCATTATTTTCCAGCCAGCTGCCTTGAGTGCGCGGCATGTCTCTATTGCACCAGTCATTATTGGCAATTCGTCTGCCACTTCCTTGCATGTGTCATAGCTTAGACCGCGCAGTGCCTCCACTCTGGTTCGCAGGCCTTCCTCCCAGTTTATGAGGCCCTGAATTCCTTTTTTTGTGATTGCCCAGATTTCGTCCTGCTTGTTTATTTTTTCTGCAAGAATCGGCAAATATTCAGCGTCAAAGAGAACTCCCTCCACATCAAAAATGGCAAGCAATTTTTTCTAATTTTTTGGCTCAAACCTATCAATATAAAAGTTGAAGTCTGTTTTATGATCGCAATCGTTAGTGTTAAATCATGGTACTCAAAATTTGACTCCATGGACGAGCTTGAACACAAGTTTGAAGTCGAAGTAAAAGAAGCAGAAAAATCTCAAAAGTTGGGTGATGAAATCAAGTCAGAGCTCAAGGCATCCGGAATGATGGATGACAAGGGCAAACTCAAGCTAAAGGGAGTATCCCCAAAGATGCTCAAGCGAATGAAGCAAGAATACGTTAACTGTCCAGTTCTAAAATCAGACGTTGGATTTATCCAATGCTTTGTGTGCCCCAATTTCCAGTCAAGAGTAATGGGCAAAGTTTTGTGCAAAGGCGCACCTCTTAAAAAGTAAAAAAGAGAATTATTGTCTGGTTCCCCA
>Ga0194120_10000837_pt1 | contig 57792 bp, 48 predicted proteins | sample TA2MahCa65mmetaG_FD_148642 | JGI IMG/M metagenome (GOLD analysis project Ga0194120, IMG submission 148642) | Freshwater microbial communities from Lake Tanganyika, Tanzania - TA2015019 Mahale Deep Cast 65m | ecosystem: Environmental > Aquatic > Freshwater > Lake | place: Tanzania: Lake... | reverse complement strand
TGTTCGAGGGGCGCTATGGCCATGCGCTGAAGAACGCGGCCGTCTCGCATGCCGCCGGCGAGGCGCCGGCGCTCTCCGCCCTGGTGGCGGCGCGCGCCGCGCATTTCCTGCGCGACGCGCCGCGAGAGGAGGAATGGCTCAGGCGCGCCGCCGAACATGACGCCGAGGCGCGCGCCGCGCGGCTGATGACGGAAGCGGAGTTGCACGTCGACGCGCGCCGCTTCGACGACGCGCTGGCGGCGCTGGATGCCCTGCAGGAAGGCGGCGGCCGCCACATCGCCGCGCTGCGCCTGGCCTTGCGCGTGCACCGCGGCCTGAGCCGTTGGGACGACGTGCTGAAAGTGTCGCGCCAGCTCGAAAAGCATCGTGCCCTGACGCACGACGCCGCGGCACCCCTCAGGCAGCGCGCGCACCTGGAGAACCTGCGCAGCCGCGAAGGGGATGCGCGCGCGCTGGCGGCCTACTGGGAGGCGGTGCCCGCCGGCGAGCGCCGCGCGCCGCGGCTGGCCGCCGCAGCGGCACGGGCGTTGATCGCCGCCGGGGACGGCGCGACGGCGCAGCGCATCATCGAGCAGCAGGTCGAGCAGGAATGGGACTCGGAGCTGGCCGGCCTGTACGCCGACTGCCGCGGCGGCGACACGCTGGGCCGGATCGCCCGCGCCGAGAGGTGGCTGGAGAAGCATCCGCAGGAAGCAGGACTGCTGCTGGCCCTCGGTCGCCTCTGCCGGGAGCAGCAGTTGTGGGGCAAGGCGCAGAGCTATTTCGAGGCCTCGCTGGCGGTGCAGCCCAGCCAGGATGCGCATGTCGAACTGGCCACGCTGTTCGCCCAGCTCGGCCGCAGCGAGGAATCCAACCAGGCCTACCGCAGCGCCGCTGCTCTATGCCGGCAGGGCTGATCTATGCCCAGTCCCGCGGCCTGAGGAAATCCGTGTAGAGCTTTTCCTCGGCGCTGCCCGGCTCGGGCTTCCAGTCGTAGCGCCACTTCACCACGGGCGGCAGCGACATCAGGATCGATTCGGTGCGCCCGCCCGACTGCAGGCCGAACAGGGTGCCGCGGTCCCACACCAGGTTGAACTCGACGTAGCGGCCGCGCCGGTAGGCCTGGAAGTCGCGCTCGCGATCAGTGTAGGGCAGGGCGCGGCGGCGCTCGACGATGGGCAGGTAGGCCCCGGGAAAGGCGTCGCCGACCGCCTGCGTGAGGGAGAAGCATCGGTCGAAGCCCCCCTCGTTGAGATCGTCGAAGAAGATGCCGCCGACGCCGCGCGGCTCGTTGCGGTGCTTGAGGAAGAAGTACTCGTCGCACCATTTCTTGTAGCGCGGATGGACATCGTCGCCGAAGGGCGCCAGCGCATCCCGACAAGTCCGGTGGAAGTGGCGCGCGTCCTCCTCGAAACCGTAGTAGGGCGTGAGGTCCATGCCGCCGCCGAACCACCAGACCGCTTCCTCGCCCTCCTTGCGCGCGACGAAGCAGCGCACGTTCATGTGCGCCGTCGGGCAGTAGGGGTTGCGCGGATGCAGCACCAGCGAGACGCCCATCGCCTCCCAGGCGCGTCCGGCCAGGCTGGGGCGCGCGGCGCTGGCGGAGGGCGGCAGGCGATTGCCGGTGACATGGGAGAAGTTGACGCCGCCGCGCTCGAAGAAGTCGCCCTCCTCGATCAGGCGGGTGATGCCGCCGCCCCCTTCGGGGCGTGTCCAGGAGTCAGTGAGGAAGGGCTTGCCGTCGAAGGCGGCGAGGGCGTCGACGATGCGCGCCTGCAGCCCCTTGAAGTACGCCAGAACCGGCGCGGCGTCCATGATCGGTGTCGCGGATGGCGTGGTGGCCGCCTAGCGCCGAATGGCGCGATATCCGATATCGCGCCGCATCTGCATGCCGGCGAACTCGATCTGCTCGGCGATCTCGTAGGCGCGCATCTGCGCCGCCTTGACGTTGTCGCCGAGCGCGGTGACGCAGAGCACGCGCCCGCCGGCGGTGACGACGTCCTTGCCCGAGAGGGCCGTGCCGGCGTGGAAGACGTGGTAGTCGTCGCCGGCCGGAGGCAGGCCGTGGAGGGTGTCGCCCTTGCGCGGCGACTCCGGGTAGCCGGCCGCCGCCATGACGACGCCGAGGGCGACGCGGCGGTCCCACTCGGCCTCGATGTCCTTCAGGCGGCAGTGGATGGCCGCCTCGACGAGATCGACCAGATCGCTCTTCAGGCGCAGCATGATCGGCTGTGTCTCCGGGTCCCCCATGCGGCAGTTGAACTCCAGCGTCTTCACCGCGCCGTCGGGCGCGATCATCAGGCCGGCGTAGAGGAAGCCGGTGTAGGGAATGCCGTCCTGCGCCATGCCGTTGAGCGTCGGCATGATGATCTCGCGCATGACGCGGGCGTGCACGGCGGGGGTCACCACCGGCGCCGGCGAATAGGCGCCCATGCCGCCGGTGTTGGGCCCCTCGTCGGCGTCGCGCAACCGCTTGTGATCCTGGCTGGTGGCGAGCGGCAGGGCGTGCGTGCCGTCGCACATGACGATGAAGCTGGCCTCCTCGCCTTCGAGAAATTCCTCGATCACCACGCGCGCGCCGGCATCGCCCATCCTGTTGTCGGTGAGCATCATGTCGATGGCGGCGTGCGCCTCGGCGGAATCCATGGCCACCACTACGCCCTTGCCGGCGGCGAGGCCGTCGGCTTTGACGACGATGGGCGCGCCCTGCGCATCGACGTAGGCGTGCGCTTCCTCGGCGTTGCCGAAGGTGGCGAAGGCGGCGGTGGGGATCTTGTGGCGCTGCATGAAGCGCTTGGCGAAATCCTTCGAGGACTCGAGCTGCGCCGCCTCGCGCGTCGGCCCGAAGATGGGCAGATTCTTCGCGCGGAAGGCGTTCACCACGCCGGCGGCGAGCGGCGCCTCGGGGCCGACCACGGTGAGGAAGACCTGTTCCTTCTCGGCGAAGGCGGCGAGTTCGTCGACGCCGGTGACGGGCACGTTCTCCAGTCCGTTCTCGCGCGCCGTGCCGGCGTTGCCGGGGGCGACGAAGACCTTCTGGATGCGCGGCGACTTCGCCAGCCGCCAGGCCAGCGCATGCTCGCGGCCGCCGGAGCCGATGACGAGGAGTTTCATAGCAGTTACCAGTTGTCAGTTGCCTGTTGCCAGTCGATGGCGGCGCGGTTTCACTGGCAACCGGCAACCGGTAACGGGCAACTGTTTCTCAATGTCGGAAGTGGCGGAAGCCGGTGAACACCATGGCGACGTTCTGTTCGTCCGCTGCGGCGATTACCTCGGCGTCGCGCACCGAGCCGCCGGGCTGGATGACGGCGGTCGCGCCGGCCTTGGCCAGTACGTCGAGGCCGTCGCGGAAGGGGAAGAAGGCGTCCGAGGCGACCACCGAGCCGGCCACCGTCAGGCCGTTGTTCTCGGCCTTGATGGCGGCGATGCGGGCGGAGTCGACGCGGCTCATCTGGCCGGCGCCGACGCCCATGGTCATGCCGTCCTTGCAGTACACGATGGCGTTCGACTTGACGTACTTGGCGACGCGCCAGGCGAAGAGGAGGTCGGTCATTTCCTGCGCCGTCGGCGCGCGCTTGGTCACGACCTTGATGTCGGACTCGCTGATGCGCGCCATGTCGGCCGTCTGCACCAGCAGGCCGCCGCCGACGCGCTTGTAGTCGAAGACGTTGTCGGCGCGGCCTCCTTGTGGAATGGGCACCACCAGCACGCGCAGGTTCTGCTTGGCGGCGAAGACGGCGCGGGCGTCGGCGCTGACCTCGGGGGCGATGATCACTTCGGCGAACTGGCCGGAGACGGCTTCGGCCGTCGCCTTGTCGATGGCGCAGTTGAAGGCGATGATGCCGCCGAAGGCCGAGGTCGGGTCGGTCTTGAAGGCCTTCCGGTAGGCTTCCAGCGCCGTCGGCGCGACGGCGACGCCGCAGGGATTGGCGTGCTTGACGATGACGCAGGCCGCCGCTGCGTTATTGCTTTCGAACGCTTTCACGCATTCCCACGCTGCGTCGGCGTCGGCGATGTTGTTGTAGGAGAGTTCCTTGCCCTGCAGTTGCGTGTAATTGGCGATGCTGCCGGCGACTGCGACCGGTTCGCGGTAGAACGCCGCCTGCTGGTGCGGGTTCTCGCCATAGCGCATGGTGTCGACCTTGTCGAAGGCGAGCTGCAGTCGCTCGGGGAAACCCCCCGGCTTGTTGTCGGCGTCGAGGCCGGTCAGCCAGTTGGCGATGGCGCCATCGTAGCGGGCGGTGTGCGTGAAGGCCTTCTTGGCCAGCGCGAAGCGCATCTGGTACGAGAGCGCACCGCCATGGGCCTTCATCTCCTCGATCACCGGCGCGTAGTCCTCGGGATCGGTGACGATGCCGACGCCGCCCGCTTCGTTGCCGTGGTTCTTGGCCGCCGCGCGCACCATGGTCGGTCCGCCGATGTCGATGTTCTCGATGGCGTCTTCCAGCGTGCAGTCCTTCTTCGCCACCGTCTGGGCGAAGGGATACAGGTTCACCACCACCAGGTCGATCGGCGGAATGTCGTGCTTCTGCATCGTCGCCGCGTGCTCGGCGTTGCCGCGAATGCCGAGGATGCCGCCGTGCACCTTCGGGTGCAGGGTCTTGACGCGGCCGTCGAGCATTTCCGGGAAACCGGTGTAGTCGGAGACCTCGGTGACGGGGACGCCCGCTTCGCGCAGCAGCTTGGCGCTGCCGCCGGTGGACAGGATGGTGACGCCGAATTCGGCGAGGGCGCGGGCGAAGTCGACGATGCCGCGCTTGTCGGAAACGCTGATGAGAGCCTGGGTGATTTTCATTTCAGTTGCCGGTTGCCAGTTGTCGGTTGCCAGCATCCGGCACACCGGTTCTCTGGCAACCGGCAACCGGGAACCGGCAACGGTTATAAAAGTTTGTGCTCGACGAGCTTGCGCCGCAGGGTGTTGCGGTTGATGCCGAGCATGTCGGCGGCCACCGTCTGGTTGCCGTCGGCCTCGCGCATCACCACTTCCAGCATGGGCCGCTCGATGTTGCGCAGGACCATGTCGTAGATGGCGCAGGGCTTCTCGCCGTCGAGATCCTTGAAGTAGCGGTCGAGCGAGCGCCGGACGCACTCGGCGATCTCGCTGTGGCCGGGAGTGCTGGCGCGGCTCATGCTGCAAGTTCCTCGAGGTAGTAGAGACGATCGTTCTGCGCGGCGAGGTCGAGGAAGAATTCATCGACCGCGGCGAGTTGCGCGTCGATCGTCGGCAACTGGTTCATGGCGTGGCGGAACTGGGCCGAGCCGGCCAGGCCCTTGGTGTACCAGGAGATATGCTTGCGCGCGACGCGCACACCGGTTTGCGTGCCGTAGAAGGCGTAGAGCTCGGCGAGGTGGCCGCGCAGCACGCGGTGGATCTCGTCGACGCGCGGCGGCGGCAGTTTCTCGCCGGTGGCGAGAAAGTGCTCGATCTCGCGGAAGATCCACGGCCGGCCCTGGGCGGCGCGGCCGATCATGAGGGCGTCGGCGCCGGTGGCGTCGAGCACTCGCTTCGCCTTCTCCGGCGAGGTGATGTCGCCGTTGGCGATGACGGGAATGCGCGCCGCGGCCTTCACCGCGGCGATGGTTTCGTATTCGGCGTCGCCGGTGTAGCCGCAGGCGCGCGTGCGGCCATGGATCGCCAGGGCGCGGATGCCGGCGCTTTCGGCGACCTTCAGGATCGACAGCGCATTCCGGTTCGATTTGTCCCAGCCGGTGCGAATCTTCAGCGTGACGGGTATATCGACAGCGCCGACGACGGCGTCGAGGATGCGCCCCACCAGCGGCTCGTTCTGCAGCAAGGCCGAGCCGGCCATGACGTTGCAGACCTTCTTCGCCGGGCAGCCCATGTTGATGTCGATGATCTGCGCGCCGTGATCGACGTTGTAGCGGGCGGCCTCGGCCATCATGGCCGGATCGGCGCCGGCGATCTGCACCGAGACCGGCTGAACTTCGCCCTCGTGGTTGGCGCGGCGCTTCGTCTTGGCGCTGCCGTAGAGCAGGGAATTGGAGGTGACCATCTCCGACACGGCGAGGCCGGCCCCCATCTGCTTGCACAACTGGCGGAAGGGGCGGTCGGTGACCCCGGCCATGGGCGCGACGAACAGATTGTTGCGTAGCGTGTAGCCGGCGAAGTGCATCGGGCGCTCTGTATTTCGGGGAGATCGGGAAGGCGCGAATTGTAACCCAATTCGCAGCCCCCCGGCATCAACTGTGGCGCAACAGAGGAGCGAGGTTTTTTTATCGTGATACTTACCAGCCACGGGCGCCGAAAATCATGCGCCGCGCAAGAAAGCGGCGCACGGCGGGCAGCAGGTCGAGCGCCAGCAGGCCGGCGCCGCGCGCATGGGCCGAGAAGTCGTCGCGCAGCCCGAAGATCCGCACCAGACCGTCTGTGAAGCTGATGGCGCTGCGCCGGTCCAGTTGCCGCGCCGCGGTATGGCGCGCCAGCAATGCGGCGTCGCCGCAATCGCCGGAGTGCGCTTGCAGCAGGCGAGCCAGTTGCATCCCGTCGCGCAGCGCCAGATTGAAACCCTGGCCGGCAACCGGATGCAGTGTCTGCGCGGCATTGCCGAGCCAGACGGCGCGATTGCCGACCGGTGTTTGCCGATAGCGCAGGCCGAGCGGGAAGGCAGCACGCCGGTCCGCCGCGATGAAATCGAGCCGTCCGGAAAAAATGTCGTGCAGGCGCGACAGGAAGGCAGGCTCGTCGAGCGCGAGCAATGCGGCGGCCTCCTCCTCCGGCACCGTCCATACCAGGGCATGGCGGTCGGCGAGCGGCAGCAGCGCGACCGGCCCGGCCGGCGTGAAGCGCTCGTAGGCGAGGCCGGCCGGCGATTGGCGCACCTGCACGCTGGCGACGACGGCCTGCTGGCCGTAGTCGCGGCGGACGACGTCCCGTTCCGCGCTGACCGCGCCTTCCGCCCAGGCGATCAGTTGCGCCGCGACGTCATCATGACCAAGCGGCGTGATGCAGTGCAGGCGGGCCTGCGCCGCGCCGCTCTCCGTGGCGGACACGCCCGTCTCATGACGGATCGTCACGCCGACGGCGGCGCAGGCCTGCGCGAGCGCGTCGCCCACCTTGCCGGCTTCTGCGACATAGCCGAGCGCAGGCACGCCGGCTTCACGCGCCTCGATCAGCGTGCGACCGAGATGGCCCTGCTGCGAGACATGAATGGTCGAAATGGGCGTGGCGCCGATTGCCGACCAGGCGCCGAGGCGCTCGAGGATCTGCCGCGTACCGTGGGAGAGGGCGAGCACACGGCGGTCCTCGCGCAGCGCGCCTTCCGCGCGGGCGTCGAGCACGGCGCAGTCGATGCCGGCATGTTGCAGCATGAGCGCGAGAGACAGGCCAACCGGCCCCCCGCCAACGATGGCGACGGGAAGCATCAGTCGCGCAGCGCCATCAGCGCCTCGATGTCGCTGACGGATTTGGGCGCGGCGTCGGTGAGGATCTCGCAGCCGTCGGCGGTGACGAGGGCGTTGTCCTCGATGCGGATGCCGATGTTCCACAGCGCCTGCGGCACGTCGTCGGCAGCGCGGATGTAGCAGCCCGGCTCGACGGTGAGCGTCATCCCGGCGGCGAGCGGCCGCCATTTGTCGCCGACCTTGTACTCGCCGGCGTCGTGCACGTCCATGCCGAGCCAGTGGCCGGTGCGGTGCATGTAGAAGCGGCGATAGGCGCCGGATTCGATGACACCATCGAGGTTGCCGGTGAGGAGCCTGAGATCCAGCATGCCCTGCGCCAGCACGCGCACGGCCGCTTCGTGCGGCGCGTCCCAAGGCTGGCCCGGCCGGATCTGCGCGATGGCCGCGTCCTGGGCGGCGAGGACGAGCTGGTAGACATCGCGCTGCGCCGGCGAGAACTTTCCGCTCACGGGAAAGGTGCGCGTGATGTCGGCGGCGTAGGAGTCGACCTCGCAGCCGGCATCGATCAGCAGCAGATCGCCGTCCCGCAGGGACTGACTATTGCCGACGTAGTGCAGCACGCAGGCGTTGGCGCCGCCGGCGACGATGGGCGAATAGGCCGGCGCCTGCGCGCCGCTGCGGCGGAACTCGTGCATCAGCTCCGCCTCGACCTCGTATTCGAAGCGGCCGGGCGCCGTGGCGCGCATGGCACGGCGATGCGCCGCGGCGGAGATGTCCGCGGCACGGCGCATGTCGGCGATCTCGTGCGCGTCCTTGACGAGGCGCATCTCGTCGAGTTCGACGCGCACGTCGCGGATCTCGGCCGGCGCGTGCGTGCCGCCGCGCACGTTGGCGCGCACGCGGTTGAGCGCGGCGACGACGCGGTCGTCCCAGCCGGCGTCGTGTCCCATCGAGTAGTGCAGTGCGGGCTGGCCGGCGAGCAGATCGGCGAGCTTTTCATCCAGGCTGCCGATGGGAAAGGCCTCGTCGAAGCGGAAGGCTTCGCGCGCCGCCTCGGGTCCGTGGCGGAAGCCGTCCCAGACTTCCCTTTCGGCATCCTTCTCGCGGCAGAAGAGCAGGGCGCGCGGCGCGTCGCCGGCGACCAGCACGACGCAGGCTTCCGGCTCCGCAAAGCCGGAAAGGTAGTAGAAATAGCTGTCGTGCCGATAAGGGTAGTGCGAGTCGCGGTTGCGCACGCGCTCGGGGGCGGTCGGGACTACCGCGATGCCGCGACCCATGGTCCGCAGGAGGCGGGCGCGGCGGTCGACGAAGGCCTGGATGTCCACTGGCTGAAACCGGTCGTTGAGGTTGAAACGATTATAGCGCCGCGAGCCGGCGGTCGAGCTCGGCCAGGCGTTCGGGCGTGCCGATGTCCAGCCACAGGCCGTTATGCCGCTCGCCGCCGACCCTGCCGGCGTCCATGGCGACGCGCAGCAGCGGGGCGAGCTTCGCCTTGGCGCCCCGGGCGATGCCGGCGAAGAGCGCCGGGTCGTAGAGGCCGATGCCGGAGAAGGTGAACTTCCGCGCGCCCTCGGCGGTCACCCTGCCGCCTTGCAGCGCAAAGTCGCCGCGCTCGTGATGCGGCGGGTTGGGCACCAGCACGAGATGGGCGAGCAGGCCGCGCGCGCGCAGGTCGCCGGCCAGCGGCGCCAGGCGCGCATAGTCGTAATCGCAGGCGATGTCGCCGTTGATGACGGCGAAGGGCGCGTCGCCGAGCAGGGGCAGGGCGTGGGCGATGCCGCCGGCGGTTTCCAGCGCCTCGCCCTCGGGGGAGTAACGGATGCGCGCGCCGAAGCGCTCTCCATCGCCCAGTGCCGCCTCGATCCGCCGGCCGAGGTGGGCGTGATTGATGACGATGTCGCGCAGGCCGGCGCGCACCAGCGCCTCGATGTGCCGGACGATGAGCGGTTGGCCGCCCGCCTCCAGCAGCGGCTTCGGCGTGGCGTCGGTGAGCGGCCGCATGCGCTCGCCGCGGCCGGCGGCGAGGATCATGGCCTTCATCAGAAGGTGTACCCCACGGCGGGGGCGCGGTTCTCCAGCTCGTCGAGCAGGCGCGCCAGCGGTGCCAGTTGCGCGTAGCGCGTGGCGACGTGGCGCACGTAGCCGAGGAAACGCAGCGTGTCGGCAAGGTATTTCGGCTTGCCGTCGCGGTAGTTGAGGCGGGCGAAGATGCCCAGCACCTTGAGGTGGCGCTGCAGGCCCATCCATTCGAAGTTGCGGTAGAAGTCGCCGAAGTCGGCGTCCACCGGCAGGCCGGCGCGGCGCGCCTTCTCCCAGTAGCGCACGGCCCAGTCGATGATGCGCTCCTCCTCCCAGCTGATGAAGGCGTCGCGGAAGAGCGAGACGACGTCGTAGGTGATGGGGCCGTATACCGCGTCCTGGAAATCCAGCACGCCGGGATTGTCCTCGCACACCATCAGATTGCGCGGCATGTAGTCGCGGTGCACGAAGACGCAGGGCTGGGCGAGGACGTTGCGCAGCAGCAGCACTTCCATGTGCTCCAGCGTAGCGCGCTGCTTCTCGCTCAGCGGCGTGCCGAGATGGCGGGCGACGTACCACTCGGGAAACAGCCCGAGTTCGCGCCGCAGCAGCGCTTCGTCGTAGGGCGGCAGCGCATCCGGCCGGCTGGCCAGCTGCCACTTGACGAGGGCGTCGAGGGCATCGCGAAAGAGGTCGCCGGCATTTGTCTCGTTGAGGGCGTCGATGTAGAGCGTGCTGCCGAGATCGCTCAGCAGCAGCAGGCCGCGCTCGAGGTCCTGGGCGAGGATGTCCGGCGCGTGCACCCCGGCGTCATGCAGCAGGCCGGCGACCCGCACGAAGGGTCGGCAGTCCTCGTGCTCGGGCGGGGCGTCCATGACGATGCGGGTTGTGCCGTCGTCGAGGGTGACCCGGTAATAGCGCCGGAAGCTGGCGTCGGCCGAAGCCGGCTCGATGGAATGGGGTCTGCCGGGGAAGAGGCCGGCGAGCCATTGATTGACCATTTCGAGGCGCAGCATCGAGGTTCTAACGGGGCGACCAGTAATGATAAACTGCCGAATTCTAGCACCCGTGTCGAACCGGCTTTCCTGACAACCCATCGGCAAACAACTACGAATCCCAGTCATGCACGCCGCGGCGCGCCTCGCTCTTGTTTTCGCTCTCGGTTTGCCCGGCCTGCTGCCGGCGGCCGAGAGCCTGCCGCCGCTGCGCGTCGACCCCGCTCTGATCGGGGGGGTGCGCAAACCGGCGCCTGAGCGTGCGCCGCCACCTGCCGCCCCGCCCGCCCAGACGCCGCCGCACCAGGCGCAGCCGGTGGTGCGTGAGGAGCCCGTCAAGCTGGTCCAGCCCGATAGCGCGCCCGCCAAACCGGCGGTGATTGCCACCGACAAGAAGGCAGAGAAGGAGGCAGCGCGTCCGCCGGAGGCCGCTCCGGCCAGGCCGACCTCGGTTGCGTCGGATAAGCCGGACAGCAGAACTGGCGTGTCTGCACCGAAACCCGATCGCGCGCCGACAACGGTCAAGGCGCCGCCGGTCGAAAAGAGGATCGACCCAGCGGACGTTCCGACCCAGCCGCCCCAGGTGGCCGAGCAGCCCGCGCTGGCGCCGCTTTATTCGGCGCATGCCGAGGCCGGCCTGCTGCCGGCGCTGCGGCCGGCCGAAGGCCTGTCGGCCCATGCGGTGGACAAGAATGCTCCCTATCCGACATTCATTGCCGCCTCCCGCATCGACGGACGCAACGACAACGAGATCGTGGCCGAGGGTGATGCCGAGCTGCGCAAGACGAATACCAGCCTGAGCGCGGACCGGATGACCTACTGGAAAGCGGAGGACGAACTGGAGGCGGCCGGCAATGTGCGCTACAGCAAGGACGCCGAGCGAATCTCAGGCCCCAAGATGCGGCTGAACATGACCGACAACACCGGCTTCTTCGAGCAGCCGGAGTACTCGATCACGCGGCCGGCCAAGGTGGACAAACGAATCAACCCGATGTTGCTCGTCGAGGGTGGGGTGCAGGCGGGCAAGAACATGCCCTCGTTCCTGCAAAGAGAGAAGGCGGACAAGCCGGTCGTGACGGTCGTGGCCGGCGAGGTGGTCGAAGGGGATCACAAGCTGACCACTGCATCCGGCAGGGCGAGCCTGATCGAATTCCAGGGCGAGAACCGCATGCGCCTGAGCAATGCCACCTACACGACCTGTACGGCGGACGATCCGGCCTGGTATGCCAAGGCGGCCGAGCTCAACCTCGACTACGACCGGGAAGTGGGGGAGGCGCGCGAGGCCCAGGTGGTGTTCAAGGATACGACGCTGTTCTATTCCCCGTGGCTCAGCTTTTCGCTCAACAACAAGCGCAAGTCGGGTTTCCTGGCTCCGACGCTTGGCATGAGTTCCAAGTCGGGCATCGAACTGACCGTCCCCTACTACTGGGATATCGCGCCCAACATGGACTTGACCGTGGCGCCGCACCTGATGACAAAGCGTGGCGTGCAGTTCAATACCGACTTTCGCTATCTGACGCAAGCGCACCGCGGGCTGACCCATGTCGAGTGGCTGCCGGACGACCGTCTGGCCGACAGGTCGCGGTACGGTTACTCGCTGCTCCATACATACATCAACCCTAATCTCGGCCTGAGCGGACTACTGAACGTGAACGGGGTGTCGGATGGCAATTACTTCCGCGACCTGAGCACACGCATAACCCAGGCGGCGCAGGGAAACCTGCTGAGGCAGGGCGTGCTGAGCTATGGCGGCGGCTGGTGGTCGGCATCGGCCAACCTGCAGTACTACCAGACGCTGCAGGATCCGGCCAACCCGATCACCAAGCCGTACGAAAGAAAGCCGCAGCTCACCCTGGTGGCCAACCGGCCGGAATTCCTCGGAGGCACCGCCTTCGCGTTCAACGGGGAATGGGTGAATTTCGAGCACCCCACGCAGGATACCGCGAAGCGGCTTTCCTTCTATCCGAGGCTGTCGCTGCCGCTACAGGGCGCGGCCTGGTACATCACGTCGAAAATTGGCATGCATTTCTCCCGCTACGACATCGATCGCAGAACGAGCACGGGTCCGGATACCGTGGTGCGCAATCTGCCCATCTTCAGCCTCGATGCCGGCGTTGCCTTCGAGCGGGAATTCGCCTGGTTCGGCAGGAATCTGGCGCAGACCCTGGAGCCGAGACTGTATTACCTCCTCATCCCGCAGCGCACGCAGAACAACATCCCGATATTCGACACGGCCCAAGCGGATTTCAATTTCGCCACGATCTTCTCGGACCACGTCTACTCCGGCATCGACCGGATTGCCGATGCCAACGCGATCACGGCCGCGCTCACCTCGCGCCTGGTCGACCCCGGGACGGGCGAGGAGTATGTGCGCGGCATGGTCGGCCAGCGCTACTATTTTGCGCAGCAGCACGTCACGCTGCCGGGAGAACCGGCGCGACCGGGCGGCGCCTACGACTTCCTGGCCGCCCTGTCGGGACGCCTGATGCCGAAGACCTATGCCGATGTCGCCTGGCAATACGACCCGCGCGGCGGCGAGACCGAGCGCTTCGTCATCGGCGGGCGCTGGCAGCCCGAGGTCGCCAAGGTGCTCAATGCCAGCTTCCGCTATACACGTGACCATTCGTATGTCGGCGGCACGGCCGGCATCAAGCAGGTGGACCTCTCCGGCCAGTGGCCGCTGGGACGGGGCTGGTACGGCGTCGGACGCTTCAATTACTCGCTGCGCGACAGCAAGCTCGTCGAGGCGATTGCCGGACTCGAATACAACGGCGGCTGCTGGGTCGGGCGCGCCGTCCTGCAGCGCTACGCCACCTCGACGGGCGACACGAATACCGCCTTCTTCGTCCAGTTGGAGCTCAATGACTTCTCCAGCATCGACTTCTCCAGCATCGGCTCCAACCCGATCCAGATGCTGGCGCGCCGTATTCCAGGCTACGGCCGGATCAACCAGCTGGCCTCCGACCCCGTGTTCGGCTATGAATAAAAATCTCATCGGGGAGTCCGCGTGAACGGCAAGAGGGTGCGCGCGCTCGCCTGCCTGCTCCTTGCGGTGCTTGGAGGCTTGCCGTGGGCGGCGACGTTGGCGCAGGGCCGTGCGGTCAGAGCGATCGAGGCGGACAGGATCGTCGCGGTAGTCAATGACGAGGCTATCACCCTCAATGAACTGCGCTCGCAAATGGCGCGCGTTGAGCGCCAGCTGCGCCAGCAGGGGACGCAGATGCCGCCGCGCGACGTGCTTGAAAGGCACATCCTGGAGCGCATGATCGTCGACCGCGTACAGCTGCAGCTGGCGAGGGAAACCGGGCTGCGCATCGAGGACAGCCAGCTCGACCAGGCCCTGGCGCGCATTGCCGAGAGCAACCGCATGGACCTGGCCCAGCTGCGGAATTCGCTGGCGCAGGACGGCATCGCCTGGGTGAAGTTCCGCGAGGACATACGCGCGGAAATGACCATCGTCCGCCTGAGGGAGCGCGAGGTGGACAGCCGGATCGTCGTATCGGACGGCGAGATCGACAATTTCCTCGAATCGGCCGGGGCGATGGGCAACGAGGAGTACAGCCTCGCGCACATACTCCTGCGCGTACCCGAACAGGCGAAGCCGGATCAGCTTGCCCGCCTGCAGGCGCGGGCCGAAGACATCGTGGCCCAGCTCAGGAAAGGCGCGGACTTTGCACGACTGGCGGCGGCCAACTCCGATGCGCCCGACGGCCTGTCGGGCGGACTCATGGGCTGGCGTTCGCGGGAACGCCTGCCGTCGCTCTTTGCCGAGGAGGTGGTCAAGCTCAAGCCGGGCGAGATATCGAGCGTGCTGAGAAGTCCGGCCGGCTTCCACATCCTCAAGCTGCTCGACCGGCGCGGCGGCGCGATCAAGGCGCAGCCGGTGGAACAGATCCATGCCCGCCACATCCTGATCAAGACCAGCGAGCTCGTTTCGGAATCCGAGGCGCGCCGCCGCCTGGTCGCCCTGAAGGAGCGCGTGACCCACGGCGCGGATTTCGCCGAGCTGGCGCGCCTGCACTCGAACGATCTTTCCGCCTCCCGCGGCGGCGACCTCGGCTGGCTGAACCCGGGAGACACGGTGCCCGAATTCGAGCAGGCCATGAACCGGCTCAAGCCGGGCGAGGTGAGCGAGCCGGTGCAGTCCCCGTTCGGCTGGCACCTGATCCAGGTACTGGCGAGACGCACGGACGTATCGACGGAGAGGGTGCGGCAGAGTGCGCGGCAGGCCCTGCGCGAGCGCAAGGCCGACGAGGCCTACCAGGACTGGCTGCGGCAGATGCGCGACCGCGCCTATGTCGAATACAGGCTCGAAGACAACCGCTAGGCCCTGACGACGGGCATGTCGCGCCTTTCTGTCATTGCCGTCACCAGCGGCGAACCCGCCGGCATCGGTCCGGACATCTGCCTGGCGCTGGCGCGCCGGCGGGGCGCCGCGCGCATCGTCGTCCTCGGCGACCGCGAGTTGTTTGCGGCGCGCGCGGGTCTGCTCGGCCTGCCCTGCGACGGGCTCGACATCCTGCATGTCCCGCTGCGAAAGCCGGCCCATCCCGGTCGGCTCGATCCGGGCAATGCGCCCTATGTGCTGGAGATGCTCGACCGCGCGCTGGCGGGCTGCCGTTCCGGTGAATACGACGCCATGGTCACGGCTCCGGTGCACAAGGGCATCATCAACGATGCCGGCATGCCGTTTACCGGGCATACCGAGCATCTTGCCGGGAAGACCGGCACCCCAAGGGTCGTCATGATGCTCGCCGGCGCCGGGTTGCGCGTGGCGCTGGCGACGACGCACCTGCCGCTGAAGGACGTTCCGGCCGCCATCACGCGACCGGAGCTGGAAGCGACCATCCGCATCCTGCATGCCGACCTGATTGAGAAGTTCGGCATCGCGCGGCCGCGCATTCTCGTGGCCGGACTCAACCCGCACGCGGGCGAGAGCGGCCATCTGGGTCGCGAGGAGATCGAGGTCATCTCCCCTGTGCTGGAAAAGCTGCGCGGCGAAGGCATGGATCTCGCCGGGCCGCTGCCCGCCGACACGCTGTTTACACGCGGCGTGCTGGCCGGTTCCGACGCACAGCTCGCGATGTACCACGATCAGGGCCTGGCGGTTTTGAAATACGCCGCCTTCGAGGAGGGCATCAACATCACGCTGGGCCTGCCGATCATCCGCACCTCGGTCGACCACGGCACGGCGCTCGACCTGGCCGGCACCGGGCGGGCCGATTCGCGCAGCCTGTTCGCCGCGGTGGACCTTGCCGCGGAACTGGCTCGGCGCCGATGAAACCGCACGTCGCGCGCAAGAGATTCGGCCAGAACTTCCTCGTTTCGCAGGGCGTGGTCGCCAAGATCGTAGAGGCGATCCGGCCGCAGGCCGACGATCGCGTCGTCGAGATCGGTCCCGGTCTCGGCGCGCTGACGGAACCCTTGCTCGCCCGCCTGCCGCACCTGCATGTGGTCGAGATCGACCGCGACCTGATTGCCCGTTTGCGTGCGCGATTCCCGCCCGAACGGCTGGCCATCCACGAAGGCGATGCCCTGCAGTTCGATTTCGCGTCGCTCGGCCCCGGGCTGCGCGTCGTCGGCAATCTGCCCTACAACATTTCGACGCCTTTGCTGTTCCACCTCGCGGCCCGTGCCGACGGCGTGCGCGACATGCACTTCATGCTGCAGCGGGAAGTGGTCGAGCGCATGGTGGCGGCGCCCGGCGGGGCGGAATATGGGCGGCTGTCGGTGATGCTGCAGTACCGCTTCGAGATGGAGCGGCTGTTCCTCGTGCCGCCGGGCGCCTTCAATCCGGCGCCCAAGGTCGAGTCGGCGGTGGTGCGCATGATGCCGCGGCCGCGCGAGGCGTTGGCCGCAAACGATGAAGCCCTGCTGGAAGAAGTCGTAAAGTCAGCCTTTGCGCAGCGGCGCAAGATGCTGCGCAATACCCTGCGGGACAGGATGCACGAGGAAGATTGGACCGCGCTCGGCATCGATCCGATGCGGCGCGCGGAGGAACTGGCGGTCGGCGACTACGTGCGCATCGCCAACCGCCTGGCTTCGAGGTGAATTACTTCTTGGTCGAACAGGTGCTGATGCCGAAGGGCAGGTAGGCCGGGCACCAGCCCAGCGACCCGGTGGCGATCGGCACGATGCCGATCCAGGCCCAGACCGGGCCGCCCATCACGGCCCAGGCGACCAGCGCCAGGCCGACCACGATGCGGAGAATGCGGTCGATGCCGCCGACGTTGCTTTTCATTGCTGCCTCCTGTTAAGGGTTGGGATAGCGGCGCCATTAGACCCCGCGCGGGGCATGGGTGTCTGTAACCTACGTTACACAGCCTCGGCCATCCGCCGCAGCCCGGCGGCATCCCTGATTTCGATTTGCTCCCGTCCGAGTCCGACCAGGCCCTGCTCGGAGAATCCCTTGAGCAGGCGGCTGACCATTTCGCGCACGCTGCCCAGTTCGTCGGCCAGCTGCTGGTGCGTGGCGTGCACGATCCGCCCCCGGCCCAGCAGCAGTGCGGCGAGACGCTGGTCCAGCTTGCGGAAGGCGACCTCCTCGACGAGACGCATCAGGTCGGCCATGCGCTCCGCGAACAGGTGGAAGATGAAATTGCGGAACGGCGTCTGCGCCAGCAGCTCGGTAAACAACCCCTGCGGCAGCAGGACCAGCACGGTCTCGCTCTCCGTCGTGCCGCGCGCGTTGTAGGGTGCGTTGCCGAGCAGGCAGCTCGAGGTGATGATGCAGGTCTCGCCCGGCGTGACGCGATACAGCGGCAACTCGCGTCCGTTGGCGGCCACTTTCGCCACGCGGATGGCGCCGGAAAGGACGAAAGGGAAGCCCTGGCAGGGCTGGCGCTCGTCGAACAGCGTGGCGCCAGCCGGCACGGTGATGGCCTGGGCGGACGCGGCGACGCCCTCGCGCAGTTGCGCCGGCAGTTCCGTCAGAACCGGATACAGCGCTTCGAGACGGGGCGGGTCGATGCTCATTTCAGTTCGGCGATGACCGGGGCGTGGTCGGAAGGCCGCTCAGCCTTGCGCGGCGCCTTGTCCACGCCGCAGCCCGTGCAGGCATCGGCCAGTGGCGCGGAGAGCAGGATATGGTCGATGCGCAGTCCCATGTTGCGGCGGAAGGCCATCATGCGGTAGTCCCACCAGGTATAGACCTTGTCCGGCTGCTCGAAGAGGCGGAAGGCGTCTTTCAGGCCGAGACCGAGCAGTGCGCGGAAGGCCGCGCGTTCCGGCTCGGAGAACAGCACCCGGCCTTCCCAGGCCTTCGGATCGTGCACGTCGCGTTCCTCCGGTGCGATGTTGTAGTCGCCAAGCAGTGCCAGGCGCGGCTGGCGGGCCAGTTCCTCGCGCAGCCAAGCCGTCAGCGCGGCGATCCATTTCAGCTTGTATTCGAACTTGTCCGAGCCGACGCTCTGGCCGTTGGGGAAATAGCCGCAGACGACGCGCGTGCCGTCGATGGTGGCGGCGATGAGCCGTTGCTGGACGTCATTGAACCCCGGGATGCCCGAGACCACGTCCTGCGGCTGGCTGCGCGTCAGGATGGCGACGCCGTTATAGGTTTTCTGGCCGGCGAAGACGGCCTGGTAGCCCGCCGCCTCGAGCTCCATGCGCGGAAAAGCCTTGTCCTCGAGCTTGGTTTCCTGCAGACAGACGACGTCCGGGCCCTGCGCGGCCAGCCATTCCAGCAACTGCGGCAGGCGGACCTTGAGCGAGTTGACGTTCCAGGTGGCGAGTTTCATCTGCCCGCTGCAGGTCCCGCAGCCGGACTGCCGGCCTCGCTCGCTCCGACGCTGCGCGGATAGCCTGCGGCGTCGAGCATGCCCTGCCAGCTGTCATCCTCGAAACCGATCTGCTTGGACTTGCCGACGATCAGCGCGGGGAAGAGCAACTTGTCCGTGCCCAAGGCCTTCTTGAAGGCCTCGCCGTCGTTGGTCGTCATCACCCGGGTTTCGTTGAAGGGAACGCCGCGGCGGGACAACAGGTTGCGCGCCGAGGCGCACTCCTGTCCGCATTCGGGCGTGGTATACAGCATTACCGGGAAGTTCTTCGCGGCTTCCTGAGCTTCGTACGAAAGGCCGCTGGTTTCGATGGTCGAGGCGCCCAGGCGGGGCTGTTCGACTTTCCTGATCTCCTTCGGCGGCGGCTGGTCCGAATAGTGCACCTTGCCGTTCTTGTCCACCCATTTGTACAGGGGCTGGGCGCCGGCGACGAAAGAAAGAGTCGCTAGCGAGAGGAGGCAAAGTCCAACGATCCGCATGGCGTGTCTCCGGAGACCTACCTACGCCAGAATCATACCACTGTGCCGCAGCAGGGCATCGACGCTGGGCGAGCGGCCGCGGAAGGCCCTGAAGGATTCCAGCGCCGGCCGGCTGCCGCCGACGGAGAGGATCTCGTCGCGGAAGCGCGCGCCCGTGGCCGGGTTGAGCACGCTGCCGCCGACGCGCTCCTCCTCGAAGGCGGCGAAGGCGTCGGCGGAGAGCACCTCGGCCCACTTGTAGCTGTAGTAGCCCGCGGCGTAGCCGCCGGCGAAGATGTGCGAGAAGCTGTTGGGGAAGCGGTGCCAGGGCGGCGGGAAGACCACCGCGACCTCCTGCCGCACCTCCTCGATCAGGTCGAGCACGCCTTTCTGTCCGGCCGGCTCGAAGTCGCTGTGCAGCAGCAGATCGAACAGGCTGAACTCGAGCTGGCGCACGATCTGCATGCCGCTCTGGAAATTCTTCGCCGCGGTCATCCGGTCGAACAGCGCGCGCGGCAGCGGCGCGCCCGTGTCGGCATGCGCCGTCATGCCCGAGAGCACTTCCCACTCCCAGCAGAAGTTCTCCATGAACTGGCTCGGCAGTTCGACGGCGTCCCACTCGACGCCGTTGATGCCGGAGACGCCGAGCTCCTCGACGCGGGTGAGCAGGTGGTGCAGGCCGTGGCCGGTCTCGTGGAAGAGGGTGATGACTTCGTCGTGGGTAAACAGCGCCGGCTTGTTGCCCACCGGGCGCGAGAAGTTGCAGTTGAGGTAGGCCACCGGCGTCTGGATGCCCTTTGCGGTGCGCCGCCGCGTCACGGCGTCGTCCATCCAGGCGCCGCCGCGCTTGGTCTCGCGCGCGTAGAGGTCGAGGTAGAACTGGCCGACCAGCGTCCCCGCCGCGTCCTCGATGCGGAAGAAGCGCACGTCCTCGTGCCAGACGGGCGCGGCGTCGGGCTTGATGCGCACGGCGAACAGCGTCTCGATGACGCGGAACAGTCCCTCCAGCACTTTGGGCTCGGGGAAGTAGCGGCGCACCTCCTCGTCGGAGAAGCCGTGGCGTTCCTGCTTGAGCTTCTCCGAGGCCCAGCCGATGTCCCACGGCTCCACAAAAGTCAGTCCCTGCGACACGGCGAACGCGCGCAGCTCGGCCATGTCGCGTTTGGCGAAAGGCTTCGATTTCACCGCCAGCTCGCGCAGGAAGGCCAGCACGTCGGCGGGCGACTCGGCCATCTTCGGCACCAGCGAAACCTCGGCGAAATTGCCGTAGCCGAGGTGGCCGGCCTCCTCGGCGCGCAGCTCGAGGATGCGGCGGATGAGCGGCATGTTGTCCCATTCCGGCTTGCCGTGAAGCTCGTGGAACTCGGCGGCGCGCGTGGCGTAGGCGCGGTACATCGTTTCGCGCAGGCGGCGCGACTCGGCGTACTGCATCACCGGCAGGTAGGAGGGCATGTGCAGGGTGAACTTCCAGCCTTCCTTTCCATCCTTCTCCGCCGCGGCGCGTGCCGCTTCGACGACGTCGGGCGGAATGCCGGCCAGTTCGGCCGCGTCGGTGACGAGCTCGGCGAAGGCGTTGGTGGCGTCGAGCAGGTTCTCCGAGAACTTCGCCTGCAGCGTGGCGAGCTCCTCCTGGATGGCCTGGAAGCGCGGCTTGACGTCCTCCGGCAGCTCGGCGCCGGAGAGGCGGAAGTCGCGGATCTCGTGCTCGACAATGCGCTTCTGAGCGTCATTCAGTCTCGTGAAATCCGGGCTGGCATGCAACGCCTTGAACTGGGCGAAGAGATGCTGGTTTTGCCCCAGCTCGGCGAAGAAGCGCGTCACCTCCGGCAGGTTGGCGTTGTAGGCTTCGCGCCACTCCGGCACGTCCATCACCGCATGCAGGTGGCCGACGATGCCCCAGGCGCGGGACAGGCGCTCGTTGGCGTCGAAGAAGGGGGCGGCGAAGTCCGCCCAGGTGGCCGGCGCCGTCTCCAGGCGCGCCAGCAGGGCGCGGTTCTCGGTGAGCAGCTCAGTGATCGCGGGGGTGACATGGTCGGGCCGCACCGCGTCGAAGCGCGGCAGGCCGGAGAAGTCGAGCAATGGGTTGGTTGTCATCATGGGTAATCCAGAAATGCGAAGGGCGCATGCCGCGCCCTTCTTTCTTTGGGGTTGCGGGGCGCTCAGTCAAGCTTCCTGCCGGTCAGCCGTTCGTAGGCCTCGCGGTACTTGGCCGTCGTCTTGGCAATGATCTCGGGTGGCAGCTTGGGTCCCGGCGCCTGCTTGTTCCAGTCGATGGTCTCCAGGTAGTCGCGCACGATCTGCTTGTCGAAGCTGGGCGGGCTGATGCCTTCCCGGTACTCGTCGGCCGGCCAAAAGCGCGAGGAATCCGGCGTCAGCGCCTCGTCGATGAGGTGCAGGCGGCCGGCGGCATCCAGGCCGAACTCGAACTTGGTGTCGGCGATGATGATGCCGCGCGAAGCCGCGTAGTCGGAGGCCTCGCCGTAGAAGCGCAGGGTGACGTCGCGCACCTGCTCGGCGAGCGCCTTGCCGAGGATCTTCTCGACGGTGGCGAAATCGATGTTCTCGTCGTGAGCACCCTGCTCGGCCTTGGTCGACGGCGTGAATAGCGGCTGCGGCAGCCTCGCAGCCATCTTCAGCCCGGCCGGCAGCGGGATGCCGCAGACGGCGCCGGTCTTCTGGTAGTCCTTCCAGCCGCTGCCGATGATGTAGCCGCGCACCACCGCCTCGACCGGCAGGGGCTTCAGGCGCTTCACCACCACCGAGCGGCCGCGCACCTGGGCGCGCTCCTCCTCGCCCTTGACCACCGCCTCGGGGTCGATGCCGGTGAGGTGGTTGGGCACGATGTGGGCGAGGCGCTCGAACCAGAAGCTCGACACCGCCGTCAGCACGCGCCCCTTGTCCGGGATCGGGTCGGGCAGGATGACGTCGAAGGCCGACAGGCGGTCGCTGGTGACGATCAGCATCTGCTGGTCGCCGACGGCGTAAATGTCGCGCACCTTGCCGCGGGCGATCAGGGGCAGGCTGGCGATGCGGGATTCGTAGACGGTCTGGCTCATGGCGGTTGGCGGTCAAGAAAGGACGAGATTATACGGACACTGCGGCCCCGGACAACCATGCCTGGAGGTCGGGTAAGGCCACCGCTTCCAGACTGTCCAGAACAGCCGCGGCGCCGCCGAAATCCTGCCCGCGCGTGTAGTCGCAGGGCGTGACGACGGTGGCCAGCCGCGCCCCCAAAGAGGCCTTCAAGCCGTTCTCCGAGTCCTCGAAGGCCAGGCAGTCCGCAGCCGGCAGTCCCAGGCGATCGAGCACCCAAAGGTAGATGTCCGGCGCCGGCTTCTTCGCCGGCACCACGTCGCCGGCGCCGATGACCTCGAACCAGCTCATCGCCTCCGATCCGAGGGCCGGCACCAGCAGGGCGGAGACATTCTCCGGCGTGGTGGTGGTGGCGACAGCCAGGCGCAGGCTTGTCGCGCGTGCTTCCCGCAGCAGGCGCGCGACGCCCGGGCGCAGGGGAATGGCGCCGGAGGCCGCCAGCTGCGTGTAATGCCGCGTCTTCGCCTTGTGCAGGGCGGCGACGCGTTCGGCGTAGTCCGGCAACTGCGCGAATTCCGGCCGCTGGCGGCTGACGAAATGGGCGATGCGCTCCTTGCCGCCGGTGACGGCGAGCAGCTCGCCATAGAGCGCCTCGTCCCAGTGCCAATCCAGGCCGGCCTCGCGGAAGGCGGCGTTGAAGGCCGGCCGGTGGCCGTCGCGCTCGGTGTCGGCCAGGGTTCCGTCGACGTCGAAGATGAGGGCCTGCAGCACGACATTATTCCCTTACGTAAGGCCTTTCCGTCTTGCGTTCCTCATCCTCGCGGTAGGGAAACTTGACGTGGCCGAAGCGGATCGCCAGCACGGCCAGGGTAAGCAGCAGGATGGCGCCCGCCGTTGCCATCACGCGCAGCTCGGTGAGTTCCTTGATGTCGAGGATCAGGTAGCGCGCCAGCGCCACCATGGCGATGTAGAGCGGATAGCGCACCGGAATGTGGCCGGAGCGGAAGTACTGGCCGATCATCGCCAGCACCTCGAGGTAGAGGAACATCAGCAGCAGGTCGGCCAGGGTGACCTTGCCGGCATGGATCATCACCATCGCTTCCTGCCAGATCGCCACCGTCGTGGCAAAGGCGATGATCAGCAGCCCGGCGAGTTCGACGATGTCGAGGCCGCCGCTGAAGAACTTGCGGATGCGGTCGAGGGTGTGCGAGCGAATGTCCATAGTGCTGCCTCCAGACGGAGGGAGCCGCCCTTGGGCGGCTCCCTCGTAGCGGGATGGGCTTACTTGACGATCTGGTTCAGCTCGCCCTTCTTGTAGCGCTCGGCCATCTTGTCGAGCGAGACCGGCTTGATCCTGGCGGCCTGGCCGGCGCAGCCGAAGGCCTCGTAGCGCGCCTTGCAGATATCCCTGGCGGCCTTCTGCGCGTCGGCGAGGAACTTGCGCGGATCGAACTCGGCCGGCTTTTCGGCCATGTGGCGGCGCATGGCGCCGGTCATGGCGAGGCGGATGTCGGTGTCGATGTTCACCTTGCGCACGCCGTGCTTGATGCCGGTGACGATCTCCTCGACCGGCACGCCGTAGGTCTCCTTCATCTGGCCGCCGTACTTGCGGATGATCTCCAGCCACTCCTGCGGCACGCTGGAGGAGCCGTGCATCACCAGGTGGGTGTTGGGAATGCGGGCGTGGATCTCCTTGATGCGGTCGATGGCGAGGATGTCGCCGGTCGGTTTCTTGGTGAACTTGTAGGCGCCGTGGCTGGTGCCGATGGCGATGGCGAGCGCATCGCAGTTGGTCTGGCGCACGAAGTCGGCGGCCTGGTTCGGATCGGTGAGCAGCTGCTCGCGGGTCATGGTGCCCTCGGCGCCGTGGCCGTCTTCCTTGTCGCCCTTCATGGTCTCGAGCGAGCCGAGCACGCCGAGTTCGGCCTCGACCGTGACGCCGATGGCGTGGGCGAAGTCGACCACCTTGCGCGAGGTCTCGACGTTGTATTCGTAGGAGGCGACCGTCTTGCCGTCCTCCATGAGCGAGCCGTCCATCATGACGCTGGAGAAGCCGGAGCGGATCGCCGCCATGCACACCGCCGGCGACTGGCCGTGGTCCTGGTGCATCACCACCGGGATGTGCGGGTAGGCCTCGATGGCGGCTTCGATCAGGTGGCGCAGGAAGGCCTCGCCGGCGTATTTGCGCGCGCCGGCCGAGCCCTGCATGATCACCGGGCTGCCGGTCTCGTCGGCGGCCTCCATGATGGCACGCACCTGTTCCAGGTTGTTCACGTTGAAGGCGGGCAGGCCGTAGCCGTTTTCGGCGGCGTGGTCCAGCAGTTGGCGCATCGATACGAGGGGCATGGCGTTCTCCTGATTCAGGTTTGGATTCTTACAGGCTGCTGCGTCCGGACGAGTAGCTGTGCTCGCCGACGCGCACGATTTTCATGGTGTTGGTGCCGCCCGGCGTGCCGATCGGCTCGCCGATGGTCAGCACGATGGTGTCGCCTGGCTTGACGGCGCCGGCGCGGATGAGTTCCTCCTCCGCCTCGCGCAGGGCCTCCTCGCGGTCGTGGCCGATGTAGCGCATCATGAGCGGGAAGACGTTGCGGTAGAGGCTCATGCGGTAGCGGCTGCGGATCTCCGGCGTCAGGGCGTAGATCGGCACGCCGCAGTTGATGCGCGACATCCACAGTGCCGTCGAGCCGGACTGCGTGAGGGAGGCGATGGCCTTCACCTTCAGGTGGTAGGCGGTGAACAGGGCGGCCATGGCGATCGACTGGTCGATGCGCGTGAACACCCGGTCGAGAAAATGGCTGTCGAGCGTGATTTCCTCGGATTTCTCCGCCTCGACGCAGATGCGCGCCATGGCTTCGATCGTCTCCACCGGGTACTGGCCGGCGGCGGTCTCGGCGGAGAGCATCACCGCATCGGTGCCGTCGAGCACCGCGTTGGCGACGTCGGAGACCTCGGCGCGCGTCGGCACCGGGCTGGCGATCATCGACTCCATCATCTGCGTGGCGGTAATGGCGATCTTGTTGTGCTCGCGCGCCGCCCGGATCATGCGCTTCTGCAGGGCCGGCACGGCGGCGTCGCCGACTTCCACGGCGAGGTCGCCGCGCGCCACCATGATGGCGTCGGAAGCCTGCAGGATGTCCTCCAGCGCGCCGATTGCTTCGGTGCGCTCGATCTTGGCGATGATGAGGGCGTTGGAGCCGGCGGCGGCGAGCAGCTCGCGCGCCTGGCGGATGTCGGCGCCCGACTTCGGGAAGGAGACGGCGACGTAGTCGGCGTTGAATTCCGCCGCCAGCTTGATGTCTTCCTTGTCCTTGCCGGTCAGGGCCGGCGCGGAAAGGCCGCCGCCCTGGCGGTTGATGCCCTTGTTGTTGGACAGCGTGCCGCCGACACGGACGCGGCAATGGATTTCCCGCCCATTGATGGACGCCACGTCGAGCACGATGCGGCCGTCGTCGAGCAGCAGCACGGCCCCCCGCTCGACGTCATCCACCAGTTCCGGATAATCGAGGCCGACACGCGCGGCATCGCCCAGCTTGCAGGCGGCATCGAGGATGAAGCGCGAGCCCTTCTCCAGTTCGATCCTGCCCTCGGCGAACTTGCCGATGCGGATCTTCGGCCCCTGCAGGTCGACCATGATGCCGACGGTGCGGCCGACGCGGCGCACGCAGTCGTGCACCAGTTCGACGCGCTTGCGGTGGTCGTCGTGCGTGCCGTGTGAGAAGTTCAGGCGGACGACGTCCACGCCCGCCTGCATCATGCGGCTGAGGACGCCCGCTTCGGAGGAGGCGGGGCCGAGGGTGGCGACGATCTTTGTCGAACGCTGCATCAGTGTGAGGGTGTCAGCCTCTGGCCCGCTGTTCGAGGATGTCCACCGCGGGCAGCGTCTTGCCCTCGAGGAATTCGAGGAAGGCGCCGCCGGCCGTGGAAATGTAGGAGACCTTGTCGTAGATGCCGTATTTCTGGATGGCGGCGATGGTGTCGCCGCCGCCGGCCAAGGTGAAGGCCTTGGTTGCGGCGATGGCCGCGGCGATTCTTTTCGTGCCCTCGCCGAACTGGTCGAACTCGAAGACGCCGACCGGGCCGTTCCACACCACGGTGCCGGCCTGCATGATGATATCGACCAGCGCCTGCGTGCTCTTCGGGCCGATGTCGAAGATCATGTCGTCGTCGGCCACATTGCCGGCGTCCTTCAGCACGGCGGGCTCGGCGGCATCGAACTTCTTGCCGCAGACCACGTCGACGGCGACCGGGATGCTGGCGCCGCGCTTGGCCATCTTCTCCATCAGGGCCTTGGCCGTCGGCACCAGGTCGTCCTCGCACAGCGACTTGCCGACATTTTTCCCGGTGGCCTTGAGGAAGGTGTTGGCGATGCCGCCGCCGACCACCAGCTGGTCGACCTTCTCGGACAGCGATTCGAGCACCGTCAGCTTGGTCGACACCTTCGAGCCGCCGACGATGGCGACCATCGGGCGAGCCGGGGCGAGCAGGGCCTTCGTCAGGGCCTCCAGCTCCTCGGCCACCAGCAGGCCTGCGCAGGCGGCCGTGGCGAACTGGGCGATGCCGTAGGTGGTGCCTTCCGCGCGATGGGCGGTGCCGAAGGCGTCCATGACGAAGAGGTCGCACAGGGCGGCGTACTTCCGTGCCGTCGCCTCGACGTTCTTCTTCTCGCCCTTGTTGAAGCGGCAGTTCTCCAGCAGCACCACTTCACCGGCTGCGACATCGAAGCCGCCGTCGACCCAGTCGCGCACCAGGCGCACCGGGCGGCCGAGCTTGGCCGCCATGACTTCGGCGACCGGCTTGAGCGAGTTCTCCTCGGAGTAGACGCCCTCTTCCGGGCGGCCGAGGTGGGAAGTGACCATCACTTTCGCGCCGGCCTTGAGGCAATGCGCGATGGTCGGCATGGAGGCGGTGATGCGGGCGTCGGAAGTGACCTTGCCGTCCTTGACTGGCACGTTGAGGTCGGCGCGAATGAAGACGCGCTTGCCGGCGAGGTCGAAATCGGTGAGACGCTTGAAGTTCATTTAATAACCTTTCACCACCAAGGCACCAAGGGCACCAAGAAAGACATGCTCTCTTGGTGCGCCTTGGTGTTCTTGGTGTCCTGGTGGTTGGCCTTTGCTTGCCTGACGCCGTCCTGTGGCGACTGACTTTTTACTTGGCAACGTGCTTGACGAAGCGCAGCATGTTGCAGGTGTAGCCGTACTCGTTGTCGTACCAGGAGACGACCTTGACGAAGGTCTTGTCCAGGGCGATGCCGGCGTCGGCGTCGAAGATCGACGGCTGCGAGTTGCCGCGGAAGTCGGTGGCGACGACCTTGTCCTCGGTGTAGCCGAGCACGCCCTTCAGCGCGCCCTCGGAGGCGGCCTTCATGGCCTTGCAGATGTCCTCGTAGGAGGCTTCCTTGTTCAGCTCGACGGTGAGGTCGACCACCGAGACGTCGGAGGTCGGCACGCGGAAGGCCATGCCGGTCAGCTTCTTGTTCAGCTCGGGCAGCACCACGCCGACGGCCTTGGCGGCGCCGGTCGAGGACGGGATGATGTTCTCGAGGATGCCGCGGCCGCCGCGCCAGTCCTTGCTGGAGGGGCCGTCGACGGTCTTCTGCGTCGCCGTGGCGGCGTGCACGGTGGTCATCAGGCCGCGCTTGATGCCCCAGTTGTCGTTGAGCACCTTGGCCACCGGGGCCAGGCAGTTGGTGGTGCAGGAGGCGGCGGAGACAATGGTCTGGCCGGCGTACTTCTCGTGGTTCACGCCGTAGACGAACATCGGCGTGTCGTCCTTCGACGGCGCCGACTGGACGACCTTCTTCGCGCCCGCGTCGAGGTGCTTCTGGCAGGTGTCCTTGGTCAGGAAGAAGCCGGTGGACTCGATGACGATGTCGGCGCCGACTTCGCCCCACTTCAGGTTGGCGGGATCCTTCTCGGCGGTGAGGCGGATCTTCTTGCCGTTCACGACCAGGTTGCTGCCCTCGACGGCGATGCTGCCGTTGAAGCGGCCGTGCACCGAATCGTACTGCAGCATGTAGGCCAGGTAGCTGGGCTCGAGCAGGTCGTTGATGGCGACGACTTCGATCTCGGGGAAGTCCTTGGCGATGGCGCGGAAGACCATGCGACCGATGCGTCCGAAACCGTTGATGCCGACTTTGATAGCCATGAGGTGATCTCCAGATGAGTAATTACAGAACCGATTTCACCGTCTTCACCACGTTTTCCACGGTGAAGCCGAATTCCTTGAACAGCACGCCGGCCGGGGCCGACTCGCCGAAGCGGTCGAGGCCGACGACCTTGCCTTCCAGCCCGACGTACTTGTACCAGCCGTCGGTCACGCCGGCTTCCACCGCCACGCGCGGCAGGCCCTGTGGCAGCACGCCGGCCTTGTAGGCCGCATCCTGGCGGTCGAAGGCATTGGTGTTGGGCATCGAGACCACGCGCACGGCGACGCCTTCCTTGGCCAGCTCGGCCTGTGCCTTCAGCGCCAGGTCGACTTCCGAGCCGGTGGCGAGGATCACCGCCTGGGCCTTGCCCTGCGCTTCGGACAGGACGTAGCCGCCTTTCGCGATGGCGGCGATCTGGGCGTCGTCGCGCTTGACGAAGGGCAGGTTCTGCCGCGACAGGCACAGCGCCGTCGGCCCGTTTTTCTTCTCCACCGCCTGGGTCCACGCCACCATCGTCTCGGCGGTGTCGCAGGGGCGCCAGACGTCGAGGTTCGGCACCATGCGCAGGGTGGCGGTCTGCTCGACAGGCTGGTGCGTCGGACCGTCCTCGCCGAGGCCGATCGAGTCGTGGGTGAACACGTAGATGACGCGCTGCTTCATCAGCGCCGACATGCGGATGGCGTTGCGGGCGTACTCCGAGAACATCAGGAAGGTGCCGCCGAAGGGCAGGATGCCGCCGTGCAGCGCCATGCCGTTCATGATGTGCGACATGCCGAACTCGCGCACGCCGTAGGAGATGTAGTTGCCCGGCGTGCGGCCGGAGACGTGCTTGCAGCCCGTCCAGTTGGTCAGGTTCGAGCCGGTCAGGTCGGCCGAGCCGCCGACGAACTCGGGCAGGGCGGGGGCCAGCGCGTTGATGGCGATCTGGGAGGCCTTGCGCGTGGCGACCGTCTCGCGTTTTTCGTTGGCCGCGGCAATGGCCTTCTTGGCGTGCTCGGCCCAGTGGGCGGGCAGCTCGCCGGCCATGCGGCGTTCGAATTCGGCGGCGAGATCGGGGTGGGCCCTGGCGTAGCGCTCGAAGCGGTGGCTCCATTCCGACTCTGCGGCGGCACCCTTCTTGCGCGCGTCCCAGGCCTCGTACACCTCCTGCGGGATCTCGAAGGGCGGGAACACCCAGCCCATGTGCGGGCGCGCGGCGGCGATCTCGGCGTCGCCCAGCGGCGCGCCGTGCACGTCATGCGTGCCGGCCTTGTTCGGCGAACCCATGCCGATGCGCGTGCGGCAGCAGATCAGGGTCGGCCGCGAGGTCTCGGCCTTGGCCTTCTCGATGGCGGCGTGGATGGCCTCGGGGTCGTGGCCGTTCACGCTGGCGATCACCTGCCAGCCGTAGGCCTCGAAGCGCTTCGGCGTGTCGTCGGTGAACCAGCCCTCGACGTGGCCGTCGATGGAGATGCCGTTGTCGTCCCAGAAGGCGGTCAGCTTGCCCAGGCCCCAGGTGCCGGCGAGCGAGCAGGCCTCGTGCGAGATGCCTTCCATGAGGCAGCCGTCGCCGAGGAAGGCGTAGGTGCGATGGTCGACGATCTCATGGCCGGGCCGGTTGAACTCGGCGGCGAGCAGCTTCTCCGCCATGGCCATGCCGACGGCGTTGGTGATGCCCTGGCCGAGCGGGCCGGTGGTGGTCTCGACGCCCGGCGTGTAGCCGTACTCGGGATGGCCCGGCGTCTTCGAGTGCAGCTGGCGGAAGGCCTTGATGTCCTCGATGCCGACGTCGTAGCCGGTGAGGTGCAGCAGGGCGTAGACGAGCATCGAGCCGTGGCCGTTGGAGAGCACGAAGCGGTCGCGGTCGGCCCACTTCGGATTGGCCGGGTTGTGCTTGAGGTGGTGGTTCCACAGCACCTCGGCGATCTCCGCCATGCCCATCGGGGCGCCGGGATGGCCCGACTTGGCCTTCTCGACGGCGTCCATGGCGAGGGCGCGGATGGCGCTGGTCAGGTTGTTGAACACCGGTGTCTCGAAATCGCTGAAAGTGGCACTCTGGTTGGACATCTGCTTCCCCTTGTTTCCGAATTCAGTGGTGCCCGCCGGAAAACTGCAAATTATCTTCCAAACGGGACGTATTTGGTAGTCAAGCCTTCTTGCGCTTCTCCATGAGCTGCAGGATGAGCGGTGTCAGCACCAGCTGCATGGCCAGCTCCATCTTGCCGCCGGGCACGACGAGGCAGTTCGGCCGCGACATGAAGGAGTCATGGATCATGGTCAGCAGGTAGGGGAAATCAACGCCGTGCGGGTCGCGGTAGCGGATCACGACGAAGGATTCGTCGAGCGTCGGGATGTCGCGGGCGATGAAGGGGTTGGAGGTGTCCACCACCGGCACGCGCTGGAAGTTGATGTGGGTGCGCGAGAACTGCGGCGTGATGAAATGCACGTAGTCGTACATGCGGCGCAGGATGGTCTGCGTCACCGCCTCGACCGAGTAGCCGCGCGTGCTGGTGTCGCGGTGGATCTTCTGGATCCACTCCAGGTTCACCGTCGGCACCACGCCGACGAGTAGGTCGGTGTGGCGTGCGACATCCACCGTGTCGGTCTTGACGCCGCCGTGCAGGCCCTCGTAGAACAGGCAGTCGGTGCCCAGCGGCAGGTCCTCCCAGGGCGTGAACGTGCCCGGCTTCTGCTTCCACGGCTCGGCTTCCTGCTCGTTGTGCAGGTAGTAGCGGCGCTTGCCGGTGCCGGTCTCGCCATAGGTCTTGAACAGCGCCTCGATGTCCTCGAACAGGTTGGCTTCGGGCCCGAAATGGCTGATGTGCTCGCAGACGCCGGCCTTCTCCGACATCTGGATGGCCTTCTTCATCTCCTCGCGGTCGTACTTGTGGAAGCTGTCGCCCTCGATGACGGCCGCCAGGACGTGTTCGCGGCGGAAGATGTGCTCGAAGGATTTCTTCACCGTGGTGGTGCCGGCGCCGGAGGAGCCGGTGATGGCGATGACGGGATGCTTGGCGGACATGACTCACTCCCTGCGAATGGTTGGAATTCCGGGCGGCGCCAAGCATCGCTGCGCGGCGACCTGCGATAGCGCGACTGTAATGGGAGCGACCCATAAGTTCCATTCAAAAATTGTTATGGAACGAATAAGAACACTCTTATGTTAGCGGGCGCTGGCGGATCCCCGCTATTTGGTCAGCGCCATGTAGAGCAGCGGCAGCTTTTCCGGCAGTTGCTCCACCCGGTCCAGCACCAGGTGGCGCTTGCCGAAAATCCCCTGCACGTAGGCGTCGGCCTTCGGGTCGAGGCTGAGGCAGAAGGTATCCACGCCCTGGGCGGCCAGTTCGCCCACGGCCTGCTTCGCGTCGGCATGAAGGTGAACGGGGTCGCGCACGTCGATGTCGGCCGGCTCGCCGTCGGTGAGCAGCAGCAGCAGCCGCTTGTCGGCCTGGCGCCGGGCCAGCGCGGCGCCGGCGTGGCGCAGGGCCCCGCCCATGCGCGTCGACCAACCGGCGCCGGCGGCGGCGAGCCGCCCCTTCACCGTGTCGTCCCAATGCTCGGAGAAGCCCTTGACGTGCAGGTAGCGGACCTCGTGCCGGGTGTTGGAATGGAAGCCGGCGATGGCGAAGGGGTCGTTCAGGCGCTCGATGGCCATGGCGAGCAGGGACACCGCCTCCTGCGAGAGCTCGAGCACGGTCTGCTCGCCGCCGGCGACCTTCTGGTTGAGCGACTCCGACAGGTCGAGCAGCAGCAGCACGGCGATGTTGCGGCCGCTGGTGCGGTGGTTCATGTTGATGCGCGGGTCGGGCGTGATGCCGCACTTGTAGTCGATGAGGGAGCGGATCGCCGTGTCGAGGTCGAGCTCGGAGCCGTCCTCCTGGTAGCGGATGCGCTGCTTGTTCTGCGGCTTGATCAGGTCGAGCAGGCGCATCAGGCGGCGCGCGAGCGCGGCGTGCTTCTCCAGCAGGCGGTCGATGCGGGCGGATTCGCCGGGCGGATGCAGGGCCTCGTAGAGGCTGACCCAGTCCGGGCGGTAGGTCTGCGTGGCCTGGTCCCACTCGGGATAGTGGCGCGGCGGCAGGCCCTGCGGCTCCTCGTCCTGCACCGTCTGGCGCGGCGCGTCGAAGGCCTCCTCCTCGTCGCCTTCCTCGATGAATTTCCAGAGCTGGCGGTTGTCGTCGCGGTAGTCGACCACCGTGCCGTCGAAATGGATGCGCGCGAACTGGTCGCTGTGGCGCCGCGTGCGCGCCACGTAGGCGAGCGCCAGCTCCGCCATCCGCGACGTGCTCGCGACGCCGCCGTCCAGCGCCGCGCGGAAGGCCGCGACGGTCTCGTTCAGGAGCGAGTCCGCGTAGCCGTGCGCCGCGTCGAGGCAGGCGCGCGAGAGCATGGCGAGGCGGTGGCGCAGGCAGGACGTCGTCTCGGGATCGCAGGCGTCCGGCGCCGGCCTCGGGTGCAGGGCGAGCAGGATGCGGGCGAGGCCCGGGTATTCGCGCATGAGCAGGCAATCGATGCGCGCGTCCTCGAGGAACTCCACGGCGAGGCGCTGGAAGGGGCTCCAGTTGTCCGCGACCTGCGGCGTCGACCAGCGCCGGTGCCCGGCCATGTGCGCCAGCGCCGCGCGGTAGCGGTCCAGTCCGGAAATCCCGTCGCGTTCGTCGTAGACGTCGGGCACGCGCATGCCGAGGCGGTCGTAGTAGGGCACCGGCTGGCGCAGCTCGTGGTAGGCCGTCGAATAGGGGATGAGCGGGACGGGATCGCGCCAGAGCGCGCGCAGGGTGAGGTCGAGGCGGCGCTCGGCGTCGGCGAACAGCGTGCCGTGGCGTTCGCGCTGCAGCACGGCGCGGCTGTCGGCGAGCGCCAGCTTGAAGTACTCCTCCTGCTGCTGCGGATGGTCGCCGTAATGACGGATGCCGTACTCGACCCAGTTCTGCAGGCCCGCCATCGGCAGCGCCTCGACGAGTTGCGGGGCCTGGCGGAAGAAGGCCGGCAGGCCGGGGCTGGCGATCGTGGCGTGGCGGCCGTGGATGGAGCCGGTGGTGCGCGCCATCAGGTCTCGCGCGATGTCGAGGTAGAAGGCGAGCTGCTCGCGTGAGCCGAGGCGGCGCGCGACGGGCGCGAGCGTCTGCAGGAAGGGCGCGATGGCATGGCCGTTGGGCGAGGCCTGCAGGGCGCGCGCGGCGGCCATCACGTCGGCCAGCGCCTCGGCGCCGACGGCCGCTGCCGCCGAGGGCCAGGCCTCGAGGAAGGCGAGCACCGGCTCCGGGCCGCGGCCGAGGCGGCTCAGGTGCTTCGCCGCCGCCACGTAGTCGTCCATCTCCTTCCTCGAGAAGGCGGTGAGCGCCTCGTAGAGGCACTCCTCGAAGACGTCGGCGACCTGCGCGAACCCGCAGTCCATCTCGCGCCACCAGGCCTCCACCTGGGGATGGTGCATCTGGCGCTGGCGGGCGTCCGCAGGCTTGCTCATGACGGCAATTGCCGTGTTGTGGAGACTGACTTTTCCGGACTTACGCGAACACCGCGTCGACCGCGTGGTCGAGCGTGTCACGGATGTCGGCGTCGTCGGTGATCGGGCGCGCCATCGCCGTGCGGCAGGCGGCGCGCGGGTCGACGCCGCGGCGGATGAGCTGGGCGGCGTAGACGACGAGGCGCGTGGACACGCCCTCGGCGAGGCCGTGGCCCTTGAGGTTGCGCGCCGTCTGGGCGACCTTGACCAGCCGCCCCGCCGTCTCGATGTCGACGCCGGTCTCGCGCGCCACGATCTGAGTCTCCAGCGCCGCCTCGGGATAGTCGAAGTCGAAGGCGGCGAAGCGCTGCTTGGTCGACTGCTTGAGGTCCTTCATCAGCGACTGGTAGCCTGGGTTGTAGGAGATCACCAGCTGGAAATCGGGATGGGCGGCGACCACCTCGCCCTTCTTGTCGAGCGGCAGCACGCGGCGGTGGTCGGTGAGGGGGTGGATCACCACGGTGGTGTCCTGGCGCGCCTCGACGATCTCGTCGAGATAGCAGACGGCGCCGATGCGCGCGGCGATGGTGAGCGGCCCGTCCAGCCAGCGCGTGCCCTCGCGGTCGAGCAGGTAGCGGCCGACCAGGTCCGAGGCCGTCATGTCTTCGTTGCAGGCCACGGTGACGAGGGGCTTGCCCAGCTTCCACGCCATGTACTCGACGAAGCGGCTCTTGCCGCAGCCGGTGGGTCCCTTCAGCATCACCGGCAGGCGCGCGGCATAGGCGGCCTCGTACAGCGCCACCTCGTCGCCCTGCGGCTGGTAGAAGGGTTCCTTGCCGATCTTGTACTGCTCGATGTCCATGTCTGCCCCCAGGTAAAAACGCCCTCGTCAGAGGGCGTCGGGATGGGTTTGCTGCCTTCCGATTACTTGTGACCCTTGAGCTTGTCGCGCCAGCCCGGGTAGAGCTTGTCGGCGTCGAACGGGAAGGACTCGAAGGCGCGGGCGAATTCCTTGTGCTGCTTGGCCCACTCGATCGGGTCGGCCTTGGCCTTCCAGCAGTCATAGGCCTGGCGCAGCGAAATGGCGCCGGCGGCCGGGGAATCGATGTGGCCGTAGGAGCCGCCGCCGGCGGTGTTGATGACGTTGCCGTGGCCGAGGTTCTCGAAGAAGCCGGGCAGGCGCAGCGCGTTCATGCCGCCGGAGATGATCGGCGTGGTCGGCTTCATGCCGTACCACTTCTGGGGATAGGCCGGGCCCTGATACTCGTCGCGCTCGATGATGTAGGCGATGGCGCGATCGTCCTTCTCGCCTTCCATCTTGCCGTAGCCCATGGTGCCGACGTGGATGCCCGAGGCGCCCTGCAGGCGGCTCATCTTGGCCAGCACGTAGGCGGTGTAGCCGCGCTTCGACTGGGGCGAGGTGACGGCGCCGTGGCCGGCGCGATGGTAGTGCAGGTACTGGTTCGGGAAGCAGCGGCGCGCGGTGGTGACCATGCCGGGGCCGCCGACGTAGCCGTCGACCAGGAAGGCGACCTTGTCGGCGTCGGGGCCGAATGCCTCGAGGATGTACTCGCCGCGGGCGATCATCTCGTAGTGGTCGTCGGCGGTGATGTTGGCGGAGAAGATCTTGGCCTGGCCAGTCTCGTCCATGGCGCGCTTCATCGCGTCATAGACCAGCGGCATCACCTTCTTCATCGGCGCGAAGACCTGGTTGCCCTGCGGCTCGTCGTTCTTGATGAAGTCGCCGCCGAGCCAGAACTCGTAGGCGGCCCTGGCGAAGGGCTCGGGGCGCAGGCCCAGCTTGGGCTTGATGATGGTGCCGGAGATGTAGCCGCCGTCCTTGACTGGGCGGCCGAGGATGCGCCACAGGTCGGAAATGTCCTTGGACGGGCCGTCGAAGAGCTGGATGGCGCGCTCGGGCACGTAGAAGTCGTACATCTTGGCGTACTCGATGTCGCCCATGCCCTGGTTGTTGCCGATGGTCAGCGTCAGGAAGGAGACGATCATCATGCGGCCGTCGGTAACGTTGCGGTCGAAGAGGTCGATCGGGTAGGCGATGCGCATTTCCTCGGTCGCCTCGTCGATCTTGTAGACCAGCGCGTCGACGCCCTTGGTGAACTCGTCGGTGGTGCTGACCTCCACGTTGGTGCCGGTGGACGACTCGGCGGCGAAGTGGGCGGCGGCCTCGAGATAGCCGTAGCCGGCCTTCGGCTTCATCTTGTAGGCGCAGAGAATGTGCTTGCCGCCGGCAATGAGCTCCTCTTCCTTCAGGTGCAGGGCGGCGTAGCGGTTGGACTGGTCCATGTGCTCTCCTTTGATTTGATGGTCGCGTTGGATACGGGCGCACTCTAAGCCGGTTTAATCATAAGGTGAACTAAATGTTTGTTATGGTATTCTTGCATTGTTCCTTATGGGATAATCCGATCATGCACCTGACCCTGCGCCAGTTGAAGATCTTCGAGGCGGTGGCGCGCCATCTCTCCTTCTCGCGCGCCGCCGCCGAGCTGCACCTGACCCAGCCCGCCGTCTCCATGCAGGTGAGAAGCCTGGAGGAAGCGGCGGGACTCCCGCTCACCGAGCAGGTGGGCAAGCGCGTCTTCCTCACCGAGGCCGGCGAGGAACTGGCGCGCCACGCCCGCGTCATCGCCCAGCAACTGCGCGAGGCCGAGGAGGCGCTGATGGCGATGAAGGGACTGCGCGGCGGTCGGCTCAACATCGGCGTGGTGTCCACCGCCAAGTATTTCGCGCCGCGCCTGCTCACCGCCTTCCGCCAGATGCACCCGGAAGTCGAGCTGCGCCTCGGCGTGCACAACCGCGGCGAGATCGTGCAGCAGCTCGTCGACAACGACATCGACCTCGCCATCATGGGACGGCCGCCGCAGGAGCTGGAAACGGTGTCCGAACCCTTCGCCGAGAACCCCCTGGTGTTCATCGCCGCGCCGGATCATCCCCTGGCGAAAACGAAAGGCATCCCGGCGAAACAGCTCGCCGGGGAGATCTTCCTGCTGCGCGAGCCGGGTTCGGGCACGCGCGCGGCGATGGAGCGTTTCCTTTCGGAAAACGGCGTGGTGTCGCGGCGCACGGTGGAGATGACGAGCAACGAGACCATCAAACAGGCGGTGATGGCCGGCATGGGCATTTCCTTCATCTCCGAGCGCACCATCGCGCTCGAGCTGGCCACCGGCCACATCGTGCGCCTCAACGTGGCGGGCACGCCGCTGAAGCGCCACTGGTACGTGGTGCACCGCGCCGAGAAGCGCCTGTTGCCGGTGGCGGAGGCGTTCCGCCAGTTCCTGCTGAAGGAGAGCGGCGGCCTGGACGATCCGCCGAAAGATGTTCCGAAGACTAGCGCCGCGAGCGGATCCAGTCGCGCCAGGCCGAAAAAAGCTGCGGCTCGACCGCGGCGATGACCGAGCGCTTCCACAGGTCGTCGGCGTCGAAGTCGTCGTGCTTGAGGGTGCACATGCGCCCGCCGGCTTCCTCGAGGATGAGGCGCCCGGCGGCGTAGTCCCACAGCTTCTGCCCGCCGTGCAGCAGCAGGTCGAGGCGGCCGGCGGCGACATAGGCCCATTCCAGCGTGCTGCAGCCGAAGTTGCGCTGCGAGTAGTAGGGCGGCCGTGTGGCGAGGTCGTCGCCGAGCTTCTTCGGGATGCGCTTGAAGTCGACGCCGGCGACGCACTCGGCGAGGCTGGCGGCGGGGGGGCGCAACGGCAGGCGCAGGCCGTTCATGGTGGCGCCGCCGCCGCGCGAGGCCGCGAACATCTCGCGCGTGGCCGGGTCGTACACCACGCCGAGCACGGACTTGCCCTCGATGAAATAGGCCACCGAGATGGCGAAGAAGGGCAGCCCGGCGACATAGTTGGTGGTGCCGTCGATGGGGTCGACCACCCAGAGGCCCTCGGCGCCCTCGTGCCACAGGCGGTGCTGCTCGGCCTCGCCCATTTCCTCCTCCCCCAGCACCGGTCGCGGGCGCAGCCGCTGCAGCCGCTCGACGAGGGCGTGCTGGGCGGCAATGTCGACTTCCGTGAAGATGGTGCCGTCGGACTTGTGTTCGCGCACCACCTGCAGGTAGCGCGGCATCACCACCTGCGCCGCGACCTCGCGCACCACCTGGGTGACGGCGGCGCAAAGCTCGTAGTAGGCGGAATTCAAGACTCGCCCTTCCACTTGATCGAGCAGCCCATGCCGGGGATCTGCTCCTCGGGTCCGGCGCCGGTTCTGGCCACCCGCAGCATGGCCTCGAACAGGTCGCGCCGTGCCGCCGGGACTGACTCCTTGCGCGAGGCGTCGAGGCGGCCGCGGTACTGCAATTCGAGCTGCGCGTTGAAGCCGAAGAAATCCGGCGTGCACACCGCGCCGTAGGCCTTCGCCACCGCCTGCGTTTCGTCGAGCGCGTAGGGGAAGGGGAAGTCCAGCCGGCGGGCGACCGCCACCATGTTCTCCCAGGAATCCTCGGGGTAGTCGGCAGGGTCGTTCGACATGATGGCGACCGAGCCGACGCCGTGCGCCTTCAGCTCGCGGCAGTCGCGGATGATGCGGTCGAGCACCGCCTTGACGTAGGGGCAGTGGTTGCAGATGAACATCACCAGCAGGCCGTTGGGGCCGCGGCAGGTCTCGATCGCATGGCGGCGGCCGTCGGTGCCGGGCAGGTCGAAGCCGGGGGCCTTCCAGCCGAAGTCGCAGACGGGAGTGGTGAGGCTGACCATGATGCGGTGGGAAAAAAACGAAGCCTGCGGAATAATAGCACGATGGTTCCGCGCTTCTTTTGCCCGATCCCGCTCGCCGCGCATGCGCTCGTCGACCTGCCCGAGGCGGCGGCGCACCATGCTCTGCGCGTGCTGCGACTCGCCGCGGGCGACGCCGTCACGCTGTTCAACGGCGCGGGCGGCGAGCACCCCGGCGAGATTGTCGAGACCGGTCGCGGCGTGCGGGTGCGGCTCGGCGCCCGGCTCGATGTCGAGCGCGAGTCGCCGCTCCGGCTCACCCTGGCGCAGGCGCTGCCCGCCGGCGACAAGATGGACTTCGTCGTGCAGAAGGCGGTCGAGCTGGGCGTGGCGCGCATCCAGCCCGTCGCCGCCGCGCGCAGCGTGGTGCGCCTCTCCGGCGAGCGCGCCGCGCGCCGCGTCGCGCACTGGCGGCAGGTGGCGGTGTCGGCCTGCGAGCAGTGCGGGCGCAACCGAGTGCCGGAAATCGCGCCGATTCTTGATCTGCGGCATTGGCTTGGCCAATCGGCGCATGAAAATGAAAGCATCCGGCTGCTGCTCGATCCGGCCGCGCCGCGGCGGCTGCGGGATGGCGCCGGGCAGGGCGTGTACCTGCTTCTGATCGGTCCAGAGGGCGGGCTGACGGACGAGGAAACGGCGGCGGCGCGTGCAGCGGGTTTTGCCGGCGTGTCGCTCGGCCCGCGCATCCTGCGCACGGAAACGGCGGGACCGGCCGCGCTGGCCGCGCTCGGCGCGCTGTGCGGCGAGCTTTGAAGGGAGGCTCATCATGTTCGAATCGGCGGAGCTCGGCCACACCATCGACAAGAAAACCTACGACAGGCAGGTGCCGAAACTGCGCGCCGACCTGCTCGATGCGCAGTTCGACATGGGCGAACTGAAGAAGTACCCGTCCATTATCCTCATCAACGGCGTCAACGGCGCCGGCAAGGGCGAGACGGTGAATCTCCTCAACGCCTGGATGGATCCGCGCCACATCCAGACCCATGCCTTCCCGCCGCCCTCCGACGAGGAGCGCGAGCGGCCCTTCATGTGGCGCTTCTGGCGCGCCCTGCCGCCGAAGGGCAAGATCGGCATCCTCTTCGGCAACTGGTACACCGAGCCGATCGTCGGCCGCGCCATGAAGAAGACCAAGGCGGCCGACCTCGACCAGTCGATCGAGGAGATCAACCGCTTCGAGAAGATGCTCTCCGACGAAGGTGCGCTGATCCTCAAGTTCTGGATGCACCTGTCGAAGGACGCGCAGCGCAAGCGCCTCAAGGCCCTCGAGAAAGACAAGGATACGCGCTGGCGCGTCACGCCGGAAGACTGGACGATTTTCAAGATGTACGACAAGTTCCGCGGCGTGTCCGAGCATGTGCTGCGCCACACCAGCACCGGCCATGCGCCCTGGCTCGTCGTCGAGGGCGCCGACGAGCGCTACCGTTCCCTCACCGTGGGCAGGATCCTGCTCGAGGCCCTGCGCAAGCGGCAGAGGATCGAGGGCGAGCGCGGCTGGAAGGCGCGCAGCGCCGCCGCCCCGCTGCCGCCGGCGACGGACACGCGCGATCTCATCAACTCGCTCGACATGCGCCAGGCGCTGACGAAGAAGAAATTCGACAAGGCGCTGGAGAAATACCAGGGGCGGCTCAACCAGCTCACGCGCCACCCGAAATTCAGGGACCGCTCGCTCATCTGCGTCTTCGAGGGCTCGGACGCCGCCGGCAAGGGCGGCACCATCCGCCGCATCACCGGCGCGCTCGACGCGCGCCAGTACCAGATCATCCCGATCGCCGCGCCGAGCGAGGAGGAGCGCGCCCAGCCCTACCTGTGGCGCTTCTGGCGCCACGTGCCGCGCACCGGCCGCGTCACCATCTTCGACCGTTCCTGGTACGGCCGCGTGCTGGTCGAGCGCGTCGAGGGCTTTGCCCAGGAGGCCGACTGGATGCGCGCCTATGCCGAGATCAACGACTTCGAGGACCAGCTCGTGCGCAGCGGTGCCGTCGTCGTCAAGTTCTGGCTCGCCATCACCGCCGAGGAGCAGTTGAAGCGCTTCAAGGAGAGAGAGAAGACCCGCTTCAAGCGATTCAAGATCACCGAGGAGGATTGGCGCAACCGCAAGAAGTGGGACGCCTACGAGCACGCCGTCTGCGACATGATCGATCGCAGCAGCACCGAGATCGCGCCGTGGACCCTGGTCGAGGCCAACGACAAGCTGCACGCCCGCATCAAGGTGCTGAAGACCCTCTGCGACCGGCTGGAGGCGGCGATGAAGGCGTGAGGCATTGCCTGCCTGAAAGGGCAGGACCGCCGACGAAAGGCGGTTATGACCGTCGCAACGGCATGGGGGCATGAAATATTTCCGCCCCGCGCTCTTTTCATGGGCTAAAATCCAAGCAAAACATCGGCTTGGATTGACAGCTTGAACATTTTTCTAGACTTGTGCACATGACCGCGCCCGAATCGATCCGGAATTACGTTGCCTGGTTCCGCCAGGCGGCGCCCTACATCCACGCCTTCCGCGGCCGCACCTTCGTCATCGGCTTCGGCGGCGAGGTGGCGCAGGGTGCGCTCGCCCAGGCGCTGGCGCAGGACTGCAACCTGCTCGCCGCCCTCGGCATCCGCCTCGTGCTGGTGCACGGTGCGCGTCCGCAGATCGACGCCGAGCTGAAGCGGCGCGGCCTCAAGGCGAAGTACCACAAGGGGCTGCGCGTCACCGATCCGGCGGCGCTCGAATGCGTCAAGTCGGCGATGGGCGTCACGCGGCTGGAAATCGAGGCGCTGCTCTCGCAGGGCCTGCCCAACACGCCGATGGCGGGGGCCTGGATGCGCGTCACCGGCGGCAACTTCATCACTGCTAAGCCGGTCGGCGTGGTCGACGGCGTCGATTACCAATACACCGGCGCCGTGCGCAAGATCATCGCCGAGGAGATCAGCGCCGACCTCGACCAGCAGAACGTGGTGCTGATCAGCCCGATCGGCGTCTCGCCGGCCGGCGAGATCTTCAACCTCAGCATGGAGGAGGTGGCCGAGTCGGTCGCCGTCGCCCTGCAGGCGGAGAAGCTGATCTTCCTCTGCGACGCGCCCGGCGTCACCGACCGCCGCGACCAGCTCGTCGAGGCGATCACGGCCGACGAGGCGGAGAAGCTGCTGAAGAAGCCGCAGCGCCTGACCGAGGACCTCGGCCTCTACCTGCCCTGCTGCGTGCGCGCCAGCCGCGCCGGTGTCAAGCGCGCCCACCTCATCGACCGCGACATCGACGGCGGCCTGCTGCTCGAGCTGTTCACCCACGAGGGCGTCGGCACGGTGGTGACGCGCGATCCGCTGGCGCGCCTGCGCGAGGCGACCATCGACGACGTCGCCGCCATCGTCGGCCTCATCGCCCCGCTGGAGGCCGACGGCACGCTGGTGCGGCGCGGCCGCGAGCGGCTCGAGATGGAGATCGGCCGCTTTTCCGTGCTCGATCACGACGGCGTCATCCTCGGCTGTGCCGCGCTCTACCCGTTCAGCAAGGACCGCGCGGCGGAGCTCGCCTGCCTCGCCGTGAATCCGGACTACCGGCGCGTCGGCTACGGCGAGCAGCTGCTGCACTACATGGAGGCGCGGGCGAGGAGGGCCGGCATCAAGCGCCTGTTCGTGCTGACGACGCGCACCTCCCACTGGTTTATCGAGCGCGGCTTCAAGGAGGCCGGCGTCGATTTCCTGCCGCGCGAGAAGCGCGAGCTGTACAACTGGCAGCGCCGCTCCAAGGTGCTCGGCAAGACCTTGTAGCGCCCTGGCAAGGGGTGCCTATGTTCAAAGGCGTCACCTTCTCCCTGCGCTTCCGCCTCATCGCGGCGGCCTGCTTCGTCCTCGTGCTCATGCTCTGGGTGCTGGTGGCGAACAGCGTGCGCCTGCTCGACGAGGCGCTGGAAGCGCGCGAGAACCGCCACCTCGCCGAGCTCGCCGTGTTCTACAACGCCGCGCTCGCCGTGCCCCTGGCCGAGCGCGACCACGTCAAGCTGACGCGGCTGGTGAGCCAGATGGCGCGGCAGGAGGGCATTGCCTATGTCGTCGTGCTGGACACGCGGCAGCGCGTTGTCGCAGCGGATGGGTGGAACGTGCAGCAGGCGCTGCCTGTCCCGCACAGTGACTTCAGCCGGCTGCCGGCGGACCGGGCGCGCTTCGACGGCCGGGTGCCGCTCGCCATCGGCGAGCGCGAAGTCGGCAGCGTGCATTTCGGCATCCATACCCAATTCCTGCACGAGACTGGCTATCGCCTGCTGTGGCAGAGCGTCGCCATCGGCTGGGCGGCCTTCCTGCTCACCGTGCTGCTGCTCTCCGTCATCGGCTATTGGCTGACGCGCAATCTTCGCGTCCTGCAGCGCGGCGTGGCGGCGCTGGAAGGCGGTGAGACGGCCGTGCGCCTGCCGGTGGGCGGCAATGACGAGATCGGCATGCTCATGCGCGCCTTCAACCGCATGTCGCAGGCGCTCGACGAGCGGCTCGAGGCGCTGAAGAAGAGCGAGGCGCGCTTCCACGCCATCGCCGACTACACCTACGGCGTCGAGGCCTGGTTCAATCCGCAGGGGCGCCTCATCTGGATCAACCGCTCGGTCGAGCGCATCACCGGCCACACGCCGCTCGAATGCCTGCTCTCCAACAACCTGGTCGACATGCTGGTGTTCGAGAAGGATCGCAAGACGGCGCTCGAGGTGGCGCTCAAGGCGCTGCGCGGCAGCACCGGCGACAATTTCGAGGTGCGCCTCAAGCGCAAGGACGGCAGCCTGGTGTGGACCGTGCTCAACTGGCAGCCGATCAACGGCCCGACGGGCGAATACCTCGGCCTGCGCGTCTCGGCAGACGAGATCCAGGCGCGCAAGGAGGCCGAGCTGAAGCTGCTCGACACGGTCGTTGAGCTGCGCCGCACCCAGGCGCTCAAGGAGTACTACCTCACGCACAGCAACGAGGAGCGCTCGCGCCTGGAAGCCCTGCTCAACGTCATGAAGATCGGCGTGCTCTTCGTCGACAGCGGGCACCGCGTCGTCTACATCAACAACGCCTGCCGCGACATCTGGGGCCTGCCGCGCGACGAGAACCTTGCCGGCCTGCGCGACGGCGGCCTGATCGAGCGCACCGCGGGCTTGCGCAAGGACGACGCCGGCTACCGCAGTCACGTCGAGGCAGTGCTGGGCGGCGAGACCGTCAGCGAGGCCTACGAAATCCATCTCCACGACGGCCGCATCGTCACCGACATCTCGGCCCTGGTGCCCGGCGCCAAGCCCGGCCAGTTCATCGGCCGCGTCTGGATCTACGAGGACGTCACGCGGCAGAAGCAGCTCGAGGCGCAGCTCATCAAGCTCGCCGAGCGCGACCCGCTCACCAACCTCTACAACCGTCGCCGCTTCCACGAGGAACTCGAGCGCATCATCGCCGACGCCTCGCGGCGGCATGCCCACGCCGGGCTGCTCGCCATCGACCTCGACGGCTTCAAGCCGATCAACGACGAGTTCGGCCACCAGGCCGGCGACGCCGTGCTGATCCGGCTGGCCGAGGAAGTCGGCGCCATCGTGCGCCGCAACGAGATCTTCTTCCGCATCGGCGGCGACGAGTTCGCCATCCTGGCGCCGGATGCCGACGAGCAGGAGATGGTCGGCCTCGCCCGCCGCGTCGGCGGCAAGATCGCCGACATGCGCTTCAGCTTCGCCGGCAAGGACGTCCGCCTCACCGCCAGCCTCGGCATCGCCCTCTACCCCAAGCACGCCGCCAGCGGCGAGGAGATCATCGCCCGCGCCGACTCCGCCATGTACCAGGCCAAGATGAGCGGCAAGAACCGCTTCGCCGTCTTCGGCGAGACCAAGCTCCACTAACGCGGTAAAATAGCCTGCGTCTGCCCGCGTGTGCGGGCGCACCACACACGAAAGGAATCGAAATGGGCCGCATGGTGAAATGCGTCAAGCTGGGCCGCGAGGCGGAAGGCATGGATTTCCCGCCCATGCCGGGCGAACTCGGCAAGCGCATCTTCGAGAACGTCTCCAAGGAAGCCTGGCAGCAGTGGATCCGCTTCCAGACGATGCTGATCAACGAAAACCGCTTGAGCCTGGCCGACGCCAAGGCGCGCAAGTACCTCGCGGAGCAGATGGAGAAGCACTTCTTCGGCTCCGGCGCCGACCAGGTGCAGGGGTACGTGCCGCCGAAGTCCTGAGCCGCCGCCAGAACGACAAAAGCCGCGCACTGCGCGGCTTTTTTTGTTTGGGGAAAAGTCAGTCCCGGCGCTACGGCGATCAGGCGCGCTTGAGGGTCTTCACGCCTTCCGTGCCGGCGAGCAGCGCGACGTCGGCGCCGCGCAGGGCGAAGAGGCCGTTGGTGACGACGCCCACTATTGCGTTGATGCGGGTCTCGAGCGCCTGCGGGTCGGTGATGGAAAGGCCCTTCACGTCGAGGATGAGGTTGCCGTTGTCGGTGGTGAAGCCCGGGCGCAGCACCGGCTCGCCGCCGAGCTTCGCCAGCTCGCGCGCGACGTGGGCGCGGGCCATCGGAATGACTTCCACCGGCAGGGGGAACTTGCCCATGGTCTGCACCAGTTTGGAGGCGTCGGCGATGCAGACGAACTTCCGCGCCACGGCGGCGACGATCTTCTCGCGCGTCAGCGCGCCGCCGCCGCCCTTGATCATGGCGAGGCCGGCGTCGATCTCGTCGGCGCCGTCGACGTAGACCGGGATGTCCGAAACGTCGTTGAGGTCGAGCACCTTGATGCCGTGGCCGGCGAGGCGCTTCGCCGTGGCTTCCGAGCTGGCGACGGCGCCGGGGATGCGGTCCTTGATCCTGCCGAGCTCGTCGATGAAGTAGTTGGCCGTCGAGCCGGTGCCGACGCCGATGATGGCGCCGGGCACCACGTATTCGATGGCGGCTTTCGCCACCGCCTGCTTGAGTTCGTCCTGGGTCATGGATTCAGTTGCCAGTTGTCGGTTGTCAGTTGCCGGCGCGCCGGGTTTTCTGGCAACCGGCAACTGGCAACTGGGAACGCATTCTACTTCTTCTTTGACGGCGGCAGGTCGGTGCAGCTGCCTTCGTAGACTTCCGCCGCCATGCCGATCGACTCGCCGAGGGTCGGATGCGGGTGGATGGTCTTGCCGATGTCCACGGCATCCGCCCCCATCTCGATGGCCAGGGCGATCTCGCCGATCATGTCGCCGGCGTTGGGGCCGACGATGCCGCCGCCGACGATGCGGTGGGTTTCCTCGTCGAAGACCAGCTTCGTGAAGCCGTAGTCGGCGCCGTTGGCGATGGCGCGGCCGGAGGCGGCCCAGGGGAACTTGCCGATGCCGATCTTGATGCCCTGCTTCTTCGCCTCGGCTTCGGTGAGGCCGACCCAGGCGACTTCCGGGTCGGTGTAGGCGACGCCTGGAATCACGCGGGCGTCGAAGTGACTCTTTTGCCCAGCCGCGACCTCAGCTGCCACATGTCCCTCGTGCACCGCCTTGTGCGCCAGCATCGGCTGGCCGACCAGGTCGCCGATGGCGAAGATGTGCGGCACGTTGGTACGCATCTGCTTGTCGACGGCGATGAAGCCGCGCGCGTCGACGGCCACGCCGGCCTTCTCGGCGCCGATCTTGCTGCCGTTCGGGCTGCGGCCGGCGGACTGCAGGATCATGTCGTACAACTGCGGCTCGGCCGGCGCCTGCTCGCCTTCGAAGCTGACCTTGAGGCCCTCCTTCAGTGCCTCGACCTTGACGGTCTTCGTCTTCAGCATCACCTTGTCGAAGCGGTCGGCGTTTTTCTTCTCCCACACCTTGACGAGGTCGCGGTCGGGGCCCTGCATGAGGCCGTCGAGCATCTCGACGACGTCGACTTTCGCGCCGAGCGCCGAGTACACCGTCGCCATCTCGAGGCCGATGATGCCGCCGCCGATCACCAGCATGCGCTTCGGCACGAAGCGCAGTTCCAGCGCGCCGGTGGAGTCGACGATGCGCGGGTCGTCTGGGATGAAGGGCAGGCGCACGGCGCTCGAGCCGGCGGCGATGATGCACTTCCGGAAGCGGACCACCTTCTTGCCACCTGCCTTCTCCTGGCCTTCGCCCTGGGTGAGTTCGACTTCGAGGTGGTTGGCATCGAGGAAATGGCCGTAGCCGCGCACGATGTCCACCTTGCGCGCCTTGGCCATGCCGGCCAGGCCGCCGGTGAGTTTCGACACCACCTTGGCCTTGTGCGCACGCAGCTTGTCGAGGTCGATCTGCGGCTTGCCGAAGCTGATGCCATGATCGGCCATGTGCGAGGCCTCTTCGACCACGGCGGCGACGTGCAGCAGCGCCTTGGAGGGAATGCAGCCGACGTTGAGGCAGACGCCGCCCAGCGCGGCGTAGCGTTCGACGACCACGGTCTTCAGGCCGAGGTCGGCGGCGCGGAAGGCGGCGGAATAGCCGCCGGGGCCGGCGCCGAGGACGAGCATGTCGGTTTCGAGGTCGGCGGCAAAGGATGCGCCCCCCTCTCCCCGGCCCTCTCCCCGCGGGGGAGAGGGGGATGTTTCGCTCCCTCTCCCGCTGGCGGGAGAGGGTTGGGGAGAGGGCGCGGTTTCTGCCGTCTCCAGCAGCAGTACCAGCGTGCCCTCGGCGACCTTGTCGCCGATCTTCAATTTGATTTCCTTCACCGTGCCGGCGACGGGGGCGGGCACGTCCATGGTGGCCTTGTCGGACTCCAGGGTGACGAGCGGGTCCTCCGCCTTCACCGTGTCGCCGGGACTGACTTGTATCTCGATCACCGGCACGTCCTTGAAGTCGCCGATGTCGGGAACCTTCACTTCAATCAGGTTCATTTGCGCCCCCTCGAAAGCTTCACCGTGTGCAGCACGATCGGGCCTTGGGTGGCGGTGTCGAACTCGGCACCGGCCTCGACGCCGATCGTCGCCACCTCGGCCGCCGACTTGCAGCGGTCGTAGGCGGCGTACATGGCGCCCAGCGCGAAGTTGCGCCCCGAGCCGATGCTCCAGAAGCGCTCGTAGTCGAACACCTCGCGGTAGGAGTACACGCCGTAGATGCCCGAGCTGTTCACGATCAGCGCGGTGATCTGCGAGGATTCATACGGGTCGTCCTCGTCCTCCTTCGGGTTGAGGTAGCCCTGCTCCTTGAGCAGCGGGTGCAGGCGGCGGAAGGTGTCGTACACCTCGAGCCGGCTGCCGAGGCGGATGTCCTCGAGCTTCGGCAGCAGGGCCGAGAGCACCAGGTGGTGGGCGCTGCTGCCGCACAGGCCGATGTAGGAGCCGCCGATCTCGATGATCTTGTCGTGCTCGCCCTTGTACTGGCGACCGAGGCGCGTGTCGCCGAAGGTGGTGAGCGAGTCGGCGGCGATGGCCACCGTGCCGTTTTTCTTCACCGCGACGAGGGTGGTCATAGCAGCACCCTCCGCATGTCGGCCAGCACCTGGCAGAGATACGCCGTGAAGCGCGCCGCCGATGCGCCGTCGATGACGCGATGGTCGTAGGACAGCGAGAGCGGAATCATCAGGCGCGGCTGGAAGGCCTGGCCGTCCCACACCGGCTTGGTCTGCGATTTCGAGACGCCGAGGATGGCCACCTCCGGCGCATTGACGATGGGCGTGAATGCCGTGCCGCCGATGCCGCCGAGGCTGGAGATGGAGAAGCAGCCGCCCTGCATCTCGGCCGGGCCGAGCTTGCCTTCGCGCGCCTTGGCGGAGAGCGTGCCCATCTCCTTGGCGATGTCCAGCAGGCCCTTTTTGTCGGCGTCGCGGATCACCGGCACGACCAGGCCGTTCGGCGTGTCGGCGGCGAAGCCGATGTGGAAGTATTGCTTGTAAACAAGGTTCTCGCCGTCGAGCGAGGCGTTGAAATCAGGGAACTTCTTCAGCGCCGCCACCGCCGCCTTGATGAGGAAGGCGAGCATGGTGAGCTTCACCCCCGACTTCTCATGCTCCTTGTTGAGCTGCACGCGCAGCGCCTCGAGCTCGGTGATGTCGGCCTCGTCGAACTGCGTCACGTGCGGGATCATCACCCAGTTGCGGGCGAGGTTGGCGCCAGAGATCTTCTTGATGCGCGAGAGCGCTTTCGATTCGACCGGGCCGAACTTGGCGAAGTCCACCGTCGGCCAGGGCAGGAGATCCAGCCCGGCGCCGCCGCCCGCGGCGGGCGCCGCGGCGCGCGGCTGGGCCAGCGCGCCCTTGACATAGTTCTGCACGTCCTGCTGCAGGATGCGGCCCTTCGGCCCACTGCCCTTCACCAGCGCCACGTCGACGCCAAGCTCGCGCGCGAAGCGGCGCACCGAGGGGCTGGCGTGCGCCTTGTGGCCAAGGACAGCTGCGGCGATCTCTGCAGGAGCCGGGGGTGCGGCTGCGGGGGGCGGGGCGAGGGGTTCGGCCGCAACGGGTTTCGAAATTGCCGGCGCAGCGGTGGGTGCGGGCGCCGGGGGGGCTGCGGCGGCGCCCGCCTCGGCCGTCTCCAGCAGCAGCACCAACGCGCCCTCGCTGACCTTGTCGCCGACCTTGAGCCTGATTTCCTTCACCGTGCCGGCGACGGGGGCGGGCACGTCCATGGTGGCCTTGTCGGACTCGAGAGTGACGAGCGGGTCCTCCGCCTTCACCGTGTCGCCGGGACTGACTTGTATCTCGATCACCGGCACGTCCTTGAAGTCGCCGATGTCGGGCACTTTCACTTCGATGATGGACATGCTGCCTCCGCCGGGCCGCCCCAAGGAGGCAGCGAGTCATTGATCGGAAGCCGCGCTCTGCGCGGCTGAACTACCGTCACCCCTTTCCTCGGGAAAGGGGTTGGGGGATAGGTGGTCATCCTGTGCTCCTCAGACGGTGGCCGGGTTGGGTTTGGCCGGATCGATGCCGTACCTGGCGATGGCCTCCTTCACCTTGGCCTTGTCGAGCTGGCCCTCGTCGGCGAGTGCCTTGAGCGCCGCGACGGCGACGTAGCGGCGGTCCACCTCGAAGAATTCGCGCAGCTTCTCGCGCGTGTCGGAGCGGCCGAAGCCGTCGGTGCCGAGCACCGCATAGCGGCGCGGCACAAAGGAGCGGATCTGCTCGGCGAAGGCGCGCACATAGTCGGTCGAGGCGACGACCGGGCCGCGCGTGTCCTTCAGGCACTGCTCGACGTGCGAGAGTTTTGGTTTCTCGGTCGGGTGCAGCAGGTTCCAGCGCGCGCAGGCGATGCCGTCGCGCGCCAGCTCGTTGAAGGAGGGGCAGGACCAGAGGTCGGCCTCGACGCCCCAGTCCTTCCTCAGCAGCTCGGCGGCGGCGATCACCTCGCGCAGGATGGCGCCCGAGCCGAGCAGCTGCACGCGCGGGCCGTTGCCGGCCGGGCCCTTCTTCAGCAGGTACATGCCCTTGAGGATGTCCTTCTCCGCGCCTTCCGGCAGGGCCGGGTGCTCGTAGTTCTCGTTGAGCAGGGTGAGGTAGTAGAAGACGTCCTCCTGCTCCTGCACCATGCGGCGCAGGCCGTCCTGCAGGATCACCGCCACTTCATACGAGAAGGTCGGGTCGTAGGTGACGCAGTTGGGCACCAGGCCAGCCTGGATGTGCGAGTGGCCGTCCTCGTGCTGCAGGCCCTCGCCGTTGAGCGTCGTGCGGCCCGAGGTGCCGCCGAGCAGGAAGCCGCGCGCGCGCTGGTCGCCGGCGGCCCAGGCCAGGTCGCCGAAGCGCTGGAAGCCGAACATCGAGTAGTAGATGAAGAAGGGGATCATCTGCACGCCGTGCGTGCTGTAGGAGGTCGCCGCGGCGATCCACGAGGCCATGGCGCCGGACTCGGTGATGCCTTCCTGCAGGATCTGGCCGTCCTTGGATTCCTTGTAGAACATCAGCTCGCCGGCATCCTGCGGCGTGTACTTCTGTCCCTCCGAGGACCAGATGCCGAGTTGCCTGAACATGCCCTCCATGCCGAAGGTGCGCGACTCGTCGGCGACGATCGGCACGATGTTCCTGCCGAGCTTCTTGTCGCGCACCAGGGTGTTGAGCATGCGCACGAAGGCCATCGTGGTCGAGATCTCGCGCCCCTCGCCGGTGGCCTTCAGCTGGGCCTCGAAGGCCGACAGCGGCGGCACCTCCAGCGCCGCGGCCTTGCGCCGGCGCTGCGGCAGGTAGCCGCCGAGCGCCTTGCGCCGCTCGTACATGTACTTGATCTCCGGCGACTCGGCGCCGGGGTTGATGTATTCCAGCTTCTCCACCTGCTCGTCGGTGAGCGGGAGGGCGAAGCGGTCGCGGAAGGCTTTCAGCGAGGTGGTGCCCATCTTCTTCTGCTGGTGGGTGATGTTCTGCGCCTCGCCGGCCTCGCCCATGCCGTAGCCCTTGATGGTCTTGGTCAGGATCACCGTCGGCTGGCCGGTGTGGGCCACTGCCGCGGCGTAGGCGGCGTACACCTTGTGCGGGTCGTGGCCGCCGCGGTTCAGGCGCCAGATGTCGTCGTCCGACCAGCTGGCGACCATCGCCTTGAGTTCCGGCGTGTTGAAGAAATGCTCGCGCACATAGGCGCCGTCCTTCGACTTGAAGGTCTGGTAGTCGCCGTCGACGCATTCCTCCATGCGTTTCTGCAGCAGGCCCTGCTTGTCCTGCGCCAGGAGCTGGTCCCAGTAGCCGCCCCAGATCACCTTGATGACGTTCCAGCCGGCGCCGCGGAAGTCGGCTTCGAGTTCCTGGATGATCTTGCCGTTGCCGCGCACCGGGCCGTCGAGTCGCTGCAGGTTGCAGTTGATGACGAAGACCAGGTTGTCGAGGCGCTCGCGCCCGGCCAGGCCGATGGCGCCCATCGATTCCGGCTCGTCCATCTCGCCGTCCCCCATGAAGGCCCACACCTTGCGGTTGCCGGCCTGCACGATGCCGCGGTCGTTCATGTACTTCATGAAGCGCGCCTGGTAGATCGCCTGCAGCGGCCCCAGGCCCATCGACACGGTGGGGAACTGCCAGAAGTCCGGCATCAGCCACGGGTGCGGGTAGGAGGAAAGGCCGCGGCCGTCCACCTCGCGGCGGAAGTTGTTCATCTGGTCTTCGGTGAGGCGGCCGAGCATGAAGGCGCGGGCATAGACACCGGGCGCCGAATGGCCCTGGACGAAGACCATGTCGCCGCCGTGGCTCTCGGAGGGCGAATGCCAGAAATGGTTGTAGCCGACGTCATAGAGCGTGGCGGCGGAGGCGAAGCTGGCGATGTGGCCGCCGAGGTTGGAGTCACCCTTGTTGGCGCGCAGCACCATGGCCAGCGCGTTCCAGCGCACGTAGTTGCGGACGCGCGCTTCGAGTTCGTGGTCGCCGGGCAGGGGAACTTCCTTGCCGGGCGGAATGGTGTTGATGTAGGCGGTGGTCGCCTTGTAGGGCAGGTTGATGCCCGTGCGGCGCGCCAGCTCGACGAGGCGCTCGATCAGATAGTGGGCGCGCTCCGGCCCTTCCTGTTCGATGACGGCTTCGAGCGCATCGAGCCACTCCTGGGTTTCCTGCGTGTCCGGATCGGACGGCAGAAAGTTGTTCGGCAATGCGGACATGGTCTTGTCTCCTCGCCAGTGGTTGAACGGGCGCGTCGTGTGCGCCTTTTTCTTCCACTCTAGTACGGGGTGTCGCGCCGGTGGAAGTGTTTCATATAGTAAAACAAGAAACCGGATAGTGCAATAGCGGTTTTCCGCAGTTTCCTCGCCACAAGCGTGATCCCCGCCCCCCCGGGTAAACCCCAAGAGCGGGGTTGACCCCAAGAGCATGCGAAAATCCCCGATGAAATGCCGACCACCATGAACAGCGAAACCGCGACGGGCCCGCGCAACTGGGTCTGGAGCGTGCCCTACCTCGCCATCGGCCTATTTGCCCTGGCCATGCTCTCGCTCGTCTGGGGCCTGCAGAAGCGCGAGACCGACTTCCTCAACGATGCGCTCGGGCGCGACGTGCAGTGGGCGGAGCAGACCATGCGTTTGCACATGCAGGGTACGCAGGACTATCTCGTCCAGATGGCGCGCGACCTGGCCGTGGGCAAGCTCGAGCGCGCCGACTTCCAGGTGCGTGCCACGCAATACCTCTCCAACACGCCGGAACTGGCCAACATCGTTTGGGTGGATTCCGGCCAGATCATCCGCTGGACGGCCCCGTTCGAGACCACCGACTGGATCGTCGGCGAGGCGCTCGCCGGCGCGCAGCCGTCGAGCTTCGCGCGCGCCCTCATCTCGGGATTGCCGACCTACGGCGAGGCCTACGTCAACCACCGCGGCGCCGCCCTGCTCGAGGTCTATGTGCCCGTGCAGTACGGCCGCACCTACCTCGGCACCCTCGTCGGCGTATACACCATAGAGAATATGGTGCGGTACCTGGTGCCGAACTGGTTCGGCGAGAAGTACAGCCTCAGCATCGTCGATGCCGATGGACAGGCGCTGGCCTCCAACACCACGGTGACGCCCTCCGACGACGCGCTCAGCTATGCCATCGCCTTCGATCCGCCTGGCAACGGCCTGGCGCTGCGCGCCAAGGCCTTCCGCACCGATCCCGGCGTGGCGCGCGTGGTGCCGCTGTTCCTCATCATCGGCCTGACGCTCGTCGTGGCGTGGAGCCTGTGGGCCCTGCGCAGCCACTTCCAGCGGCGCGTCCGCGTCGAGAAGGAGCGCGACCGCCTCTTCAACCTCTCCCTCGACATGCTGTGCATCGTCGGCATGGACGGCAGCTTCCGCCGCGTGAATCCCGCCTTCAAGCGCGTGCTCGGCTATGCGCCGGAGCAGATCGCCAGCCGGCCGCTGCTCGACTACGTTCATCCCGAAGACCTTTCTGCCGCGGTCGAGGCGTTGCGCCAGCTCGCCGCGGGCCACCCGGCCAGCTTCGAGGGCCGCTGGCGCGCGGCGGACGGACATCACCGCTGGCTGCTCTGGGCCATCAACCCCGTGCCGGAGGAAAAGCTGCTCTATGCCGTCGCCCATGACATCACCGACCGGCGCGAGGACGAGGAAAAGCTGCGCAGCGCCTTTGCCTTCCGCAAGGCGATGGGCGAGTCGCTCGTCACCGGCATCCGCGCCATCGACATGGAGGGCCGCATCATCTTCGTCAATCCGGCCTTCTGCCGCATGACCGGCCTCGGCGAGGAGGAACTGCTCGGGCAGAGCCCGCCGTTCCCCTATTGGCCGCCGGAGAACGCCGACAAGTTGCGGCGCGACCTCGACATGACTCTCGCCGGCGAGGCGCCGCAGGGCGGTTTCGAAATGCGCATCATGCGCCGCGACGGCCACCGCTTCGACGTGCGCATGTACGTCTCGCCCCTCATCGACAGCGACGGACGGCAGATCGGCTGGATGTCCTCGATGAACGACATCACCGAGCCGAAGCGCGCGCGCGCCGAGCTCGAGGCCGCGCACGAGCGCTTCGTCGCCGTGCTCGACGGCCTCGACACTGCGGTGTACGTCGCCGACGTGGAGAGCGACGAGATCCTCTACGCCAATCGCGTCTTCAAGCGGCTCTACGGGGCCGACGCCGTCGGCCAGAACTGCTGGCTGGTCACCACCGCCTGCCACCCCGAGCGCGCCGACTTTCAGGCCGATCCGCGCCGCCTCGGCCTGGAGGACGTGCCGTGCGAGCTGTTCGACGGCGAGATTCGCCATCCGCTCAGCGGGCGCTGGTACCACCTGCGCGACCGCGCCATCCGCTGGGTCGACGGCCGCGTCGTGCGCATGGAGATCGCTGCCGACGTCAGCGACCGCAAGCGCACCGAGGAGGCGGCGCTGCGCCACCAGGAGCGCCTCGAGCAGACCTCGCGCCTGATCACCATGGGCGAGATGGCTTCCTCGCTGGCGCACGAGCTGAACCAGCCGCTCTCCGCCATCGCCAACTACTGCATGGGCAGCGTCAACCGCCTGAAGACGGGCGAATACCGGCAGGAGGACATCCTCGCCGCCATGGAGAAGGCCAGCACCCAGGCCGAACGCGCCGGCAAGATCATCCGCCGCACGCGCGAGTTCGTGAAAAAGAGCGAGCCCAACCGCGCGCCCGTGGCGCTGGCCGAGATCGTCGAGGAGGCCATCGGCTTCGCCGAGATCGAGGCGCGCAAGGCCGCCGTCGTGATCCGCATCGACCTGCCGCCCGATCTGCCTCCGGTGTTCGCCGACCGCGTCATGATCGAGCAGGTGGTGCTCAACCTCGTCAAGAACGGCATCGAGGCCATGCAGCAGGCAAATGGCCTCGAGCGCGAGCTGGTCGTCAGCGCGCGCCGCGACGATGCCGGCATGGTCGAGGTGGCGGTGGCCGACCGCGGCCACGGCATCGACGAAGAGGCGGCGGACAAGCTGTTCGCGCCCTTCTACACCACCAAGCAGGAAGGCATGGGCATGGGCCTCAACATCTGCCGCTCCATCGTCGAATATCACGACGGCCGTCTCTGGGCCCACTCCAATCCAGGCGGCGGCAGCGTGTTCCGGTTCACCCTGCCGATCCGGATCGGGCTGGAGCAGATCGCCCGCGCAGGAACATGAGCGAACAACATATCTATATCGTCGATGACGACGAGGCCATGCGCGACTCGCTCGTCTGGCTGCTCGAGTCGCAGGGCCTCGCCGTGACGGCCTATGCCGCTGCGGAGGACTTCCTCGCCGCCTGCGGCGACGGCATGGCCGGCTGCATCCTGCTCGACGTGCGCATGCCTGGCATGAGCGGGCTGGAACTCTACGAAAAGCTCAGCGCCCGCCGCTGCACGCTGCCGGTCATCTTCATCACCGGCCACGGCGACGTGCCGATGGCGGTCTCGGCTCTGAAGAAGGGCGCCGTCGACTTCATCGAGAAGCCCTTCAACGACAAGGACCTGCTGCGCGTCATCGGCGAGTGCCTCGATCGCGAGCGCGCGACGCGCGAGCAGCGCCGCCGCGAGGGCGACGCGGCGCGCCGCCTCGCCGGCCTCACCGAGCGCGAGCGCGAAGTGATGGAGCTCATCGTCGCCGGCAGGCTCAACAAGCAGATCGCGGACGTGCTCAACATCAGCATCAAGACGGTGGAAGTGCACCGCGCCCGCATCATGGACAAGATGGGCGTGCGCTCCGTTGCCGAGCTGGTGCAGGCGGTGCTGCCGCACCGGCCGTGACGGTAAACCCCAATAGCCCGGCGCCGGTGCCGGCGCTATATTGAAACCTTTGTGCCGGAGCCTGACTTGCGCGTCGCCCTCTTCGTCACCTGCCTCGCCGACCTCATGCGGCCGGGCGTCGCCTTCGCCGCGCTGCGCCTGCTCGAGCACGGCGGCTGCACGGTGGAAGTGCCGCAGACGCAGACCTGCTGCGGTCAGCCGGCGTACAACTCCGGCGACCGCGCCACGGCCATCGCGCTCGCGCGCAAGGTGCTCGACGAGTTCGATGGCTTCGACTATGTCGTCGCCCCCTCCGGCTCCTGCGGCGGCATGGTCCGCGCCCATTACCCCGAACTGTTCCGCGACGATCCGGCTCTGCTTGCGCGCATCGAGGCCCTTGCCGCGCGCACGTACGAGCTGACCGATTTCCTGGTCAACGTGCTCAGGCTCGACAGCGTGCCCGGGAATTTCTCCGGCACGGTGACCTACCACGACTCCTGCTCCGGCCTGCGCGAGTTGAACGTCAAGGCGCAGCCGCGCACCCTGCTGGGGAAGCTGCCCGGCGTGAAACTGGCGGAAATGAACGAGGCCGAGACCTGCTGCGGCTTCGGCGGCACCTTCTCGCTGAAGTTCGGCGAGGTGTCGACGCAGCTCGCCGACAACAAGTGCGGCAACGCCTGCGCCACCGGGGCGGATGCCATCGTCGGCGGCGACCTCGGCTGCCTGCTCAACATCGAAGGCCGCCTGCGCCGCCGCGGCGACCTGAAGACGCAGGTGCTGCACATCGCCGAAGTGCTGGCCGGCAGAAGCGACTGATGGACGTCCGTTCCAACGAATTCAAGGCCCGCGCCGCCGCCAACCTCGGCGACGCCAAGCTGCAGAAGGGCCTCGGCCTGATCAAGGTGAAGGCGGTGGTGAACCGCGCCAGCGCGGTGGCCGAGTTCGGTGATTTCGAGACGCTGCGCGAGGCCGGCAAGCAGATCCGCAACCGGGCGCTGGCCGACCTCGACCTCTACCTGGAGCGCTTCGAGCGCGAGGCGACGGCGCGCGGCGCCGTGGTGCACTGGGCGGAGAATGCCGCGGAAGCCTGTCGCATCGTCGTCGACATCGCCAGGCAGAACGGCGCGAAGACCGTCGCCAAATCGAAGTCGATGGTGAGCGAGGAGGTCGGCCTCAACGACGCCCTCATCGAAGCGGGCATCGAGCCGATCGAGACCGACCTCGGCGAATACATCCTGCAGATCAACGACGCCGAGCCGCCCTCGCACATCGTCATGCCGGTGATCCACAAGACCGCCGAGGACGTCGCCGACCTCTTCCACGAGAAGCACGGCACGCCGCGCAAGACCGACCCGGCGGCGCTGACGCGCGAGGCGCGCGAGATCCTGCGGCCGAAGTTTTTGTCCGCCGACATGGGCGTCTCCGGCGCCAACTTCCTCATCGCCGAGACCGGCTCGACCCTGATCGTCACCAACGAGGGCAACGGCCGCCTGTGCACCACGCTGCCGCGACTGCACGTCGCCATCACCGGCATCGAGAAGGTGGTGCCGACGCTGGAGGACGTGTCGACCCTGCTGCGCCTGCTGCCGCGCTCGGCGACGGGGCAGGCCATCACCAACTACGTCTCGCTGCACACCGGGCCGAAGCACATCGACGAATCCGACGGCCCGCAGCAGTTCCACATCGTGCTGGTGGACAACGGCCGCTCGAAACTATTGGCCGGCGAGATGCGCGAGATGCTGCGCTGCATCCGCTGCGGCGCCTGCATGAACCACTGCCCGGTGTACCAGGCCGTCGGCGGCCACGCCTGGGGCTGGGTCTACCCCGGCCCGATGGGCAACATCCTGACGCCGTCCTACGTCGGCCTGGAGCACGCCGTTCAGCTGCCCAACGCGGCGACGCTGTGCAACCAGTGCGGCGTCGTCTGCCCGGTGAAGATCCCGCTGCCCGATCTCATGAGGAAACTCCGCGAGGAGCAGATGGCACGCGGCCTCAAGCCCTGGCCGGAGCGCCTCGGCCTCGCCCTGTGGGGCTGGGCGGCGCAGCGGCCGGCGCTCTACGCCCTGGGCACGCGCATCGCCGCGCGCGTCATGAAATGGCTGGGCGGCGGCGAGAAGCTGATCCACCGTTTGCCGCTCGCCGCCGGCTGGACCGACGGCCGCGACTTCCCGGCGCCCGCCGGCAAGACCTTCCGCGAGCTGTACCGGGAGAAGCGCAAATGAGCAGCCGCGAAGCCATTCTCGGCAGAGTCCGTACAGCGCTCGGGAGAAAAGTCAGTCCCGTCGACACGGCGCACATTGACGCCCACATCGCCGCCCACCCGGTCGGCCTGCAGCCGCCGCGCGACTGGGAACCGGAGCTGCGCTTCCGCGCCCGCGCCGAGGCGCTCGCCAGCACGGTGGAGAAAGTGTCGAGCCTGCATGCGGTGCCCGGCGCCGTGGCGCGCTACCTGGTCGTGAACAAGCTGCCCACCGGCGGCGTCTGCTGGCCCAGTTTGCGCTGCCTCGACTGGATCGGCGCCGGCCTCGGCATGGAAGACCGCCCGGCGCGCGGCGACGATCTCGTCGGCGTCACCGGCTGCTTCTGCGCCGTCGCCGAGACCGGCACGCTGATGCTCCTCTCCGGCGCCGACACGCCGGCCGCGGCGAGCCTGCTGCCCGAGACCCACATCTCCATCGTCGACACGGCGCGCATCGTGCCCTTCATGGAAGACGCCTGGGCGCTCGCGCGCGCCGAGCGCGGCCGGCCGCCGCGTTCAGTGAATTTCATCTCCGGCCCCTCGCGCACCGCCGACATCGAGCAGACCGTGACCATGGGCGCGCACGGGCCGTATCGGGTGCACATCATCCTCGTCGGCTGACTTGCCGCCGTCCCGCAGCGACAGACTTTTCCCGACCCAAACCGG
>Ga0194120_10000834_pt1 | contig 57895 bp, 61 predicted proteins | sample TA2MahCa65mmetaG_FD_148642 | JGI IMG/M metagenome (GOLD analysis project Ga0194120, IMG submission 148642) | Freshwater microbial communities from Lake Tanganyika, Tanzania - TA2015019 Mahale Deep Cast 65m | ecosystem: Environmental > Aquatic > Freshwater > Lake | place: Tanzania: Lake... | reverse complement strand
TAATGCAGTGTCAGTTAGCAACACCATTACCTCTAATTCATTTTCAACTGGTGATATACTAATCGATGATAATTATATCACCACCACTATTACCAATAATGATTTGGAATTACGTGCTAATGGAACTGGACGAATTTACGTCCCAACCAATAATGTTCAAATCGATCAAAACTTAACCGTAGTTAACAATTTAACGGTTACAACTGGTACAACAAATCTGAAATCAGTTGATATAACCGGTATGATAACACAGGTTGGTCTGACCAATCAAACCGGTAATTATACGTTGACTGGTAATATTGCGGTTACTGGTAATATTACAACTACTGGGGAATTGCAACTTCCGCAAATTACTATTTCAAATAACAGCATTACGACATCAGTCACTGGTACTGACTTGGAACTACAAGCCACTGGGACAGGAAATGTTGTTATTGAAGGTATCAAAGTACAAGACAACAGCATCCGTAGCATAACGAATAATACGGATATAGTACTAGTTCCACAGGGTACCGGTGGGATAGTAATAAATAGTGATCAAAGTTTACAAATACCAGTAGGAACAACATTACAACGCCCAACCGTCCCAACGAACGGTATGATACGCTATAATACCACTCTTACACGTTATGAAGGGTGGAATAACGGGTATTGGTTGCAATTAAGCGGGGTTATTTCAGAAGATGGTAGAACTAGAATTCTGGCTGAATCAGCACCAGGTACTAATGATAATAAATTATATTTTTATGCAAATAATAATTTAACTGCAACAATAGATGAAACCAAATTAGTTTCCCAAGAAATTAGAACAGCTAATATAGCTGTAAGCGGAAATACAATACGGTCATACACTGAAAACACTAATATTAATATAAACACAACTGGAACTGGGAAGGTATATATTGGTAATTTTAGTATATATAATAATGTAATTACCAATACCGTTGTGGATTCTATCACCGATTTTTTTGAAACTGGTACTGGGTATGTAAAAATATCTGGTACAAATGGGGTGGTCATCCCACATGGTGATTCATTGAATGATAGACCATCGAATCCAGAAATGGGTATGATGAGATATAATACAGCAGACCAACTAGTGGAAATCTTTAATGGAATCACGTGGGTAAGTGCAGCCGGTACTAGTGGTGGTATCACCACAAATCAAGCAACAGAACTTGGTGTTGCTTCAGCATTAATTTTCGGATAATAAAATGGCAACTTTTTTAAGAACAACAGTTAAAAATAATATAGGAACTACCCCTGTTGATGTATTAGCACCTGGGATTAACAGCAATTATACTGTAATTGGATGTAGTTTGGCAAATACAACTGATGATAATGTTAATATTACCATTACTATTACGGATGCATCAAACAATGTTGGTACATTTGTGAATGGTCTAGTAATATCACCATATCACAGTGCTAAAATAATTACCAATGGTGAAAAATTAATCATAGCAGGTTCTTGTAAAATGACCATTGTTAGCGATACGGCAAACGGGGTTGATGCTGTTATTAGTTATGCTGAAATAGTATAAGGAATTCATAATGAGCAATTATTTTTTAGGAAATGAAAAACCAGAAGTAAATGACACCAGTCCAAATTATTTTTATGCATTGCGTAGAACCGATGATGGTGATTTATATTTCACTCGCGTGAACCAACTTAGTAAAAATGAAACGATACAAATTAATGCATCTGGTGATGTAAATGATGATTATACTGGGTTTGACGTAGGTCAAGATTTTTTTGAAGGCCGGGATATATTTCATAATTTAGTACATCCGAACTTAAATTATGAACAAATGAAATGGGATAATAGAAATTTATTCTATTATGTAAATTCGGAAGGTGAACTAGTTGTTAGAATCGGACAAACGTATCAATACGACACACCAGACAATATTTGATAAATACACTATCAAATAATTTTTTAAAGGTATTATAAATATGGCTGAATTTAAACTTGGGCGGTTAAGGTTTGTGTGGAAAGGCGCATGGCTTGCTACCACATTATATGTTAAAGATGACATTGTACGAAATGGTGGTAAATCATATGTATGTTTAAATGGACATACTGCTAATACTGATTTTTATTCAGATTTAAACGCAGCCACCCCAAAATGGTCGCTAATGACTGATGGAGTTGAATGGAAAAATACATGGCAAATATCGACTTACTATAAATTAAGTGATATTGTTAAATTTGGTGCAAAAGAATATATTTGTATTGCTCCACATACATCAAGTTCAACTGATAATAGTGGATTCTATACAGATCTAGTAGACCACTGGCAATTATTAGTGGATGGTGTTGAATGGAAAAATACTTGGCAAACATCAACTTATTATAAATTAAGTGATATTGTTAAATTTGGTGCAAAAGAATATATTTGTATTGCTCCACATACATCAAGTTCAACTGCTAATAGTGGATTCTATACAGATCTAAATGCAGCTACACCAAAATGGGCATTGATGGTTGATGGTACTGAATGGAAAGATACATGGCAAACATCGACTTATTATAAATTAAATGACATTGTAACATATGGCGGTATAACGTATATATGTACATCTGGGCATACGAGTCAAGGAACATTGGAATTAGACCAAAGCAAATGGTCAGTCTTTGTAAAAGGATTTAATTATATTGGTGACTGGTCTGATGCAAGTTATGTTTACAAAGTCAATGATGTAGTAAGATATGGACCAAATCTATGGATTTGTATAACAGCTCATACCTCATCAACTATATTTGACGAAACCACATTTACTATTTTTGTCCAAGGGTTGGAATTTGAAAACAATTGGAGTGACTCGGTATCATACGTAAAAGGCGAGGTTGTTACATATGGCGGATACACATATTCATCATTAACCACTAACAATTTAAACAATGCCCCATCAACCTCGACTACGAAATGGGGTCCCGTAACAACTGGCTTTAAAATGACAGGGGAATGGAACAATTCAACTAGTTATAAAGTTGGTAATGTCGTAACGTATGGTGGATATACTTATGTTTCTACAAAAGACAATTCTAATTCAGATCCATCGTCTAGTCCTACTAAATGGGAATTATTAAGTACTGGATTTATCAGTCGTGGAACGTGGGACACCGCACAACACTATCGTCTTGGAGATATTATAACTTATGTGGCATCTTCGTATATATGTAAGTTGGCACACGAATCTGCAAGCGCAAATAGACCAGATAATGATGCTACCGGGACATATTGGAATTTACTATCGCAAGGTAGCGCAAATAGTTTTAATACAACTGCTGGTGATATAACTTATCGTGGCACATCTGGGTCGGATGCAAGACTTCCAGTTGGAACAAATACACAAATATTAAACGTTGTAAATGGATTGCCAGAATGGACATCTGATGTCATCGTGGGTACAATTTCTGGACCAACCGGGGTTGCTATTAATAATTTTTCACCTGAACATAGATTAGGTGAAAGTGACACTACTGTGCCCACCCAACACGCTGTAAAACAATATGTTGATAGTTTACACGCAGCGACATTTGAACCTACTGGGTTTAATAGAGGAAACCCGCTCACCATGGGTATTATGGAGTTCTCATTGGATGGAACGACCATTCATAAAATTGATGAGAATTCTAATTATACATCAAGAACCGATGGTAAATTTGCGACCGGCACGACACACGAAATTACAGCAACTGCAAACACATTTGTGATTTACCCAGTGACTGGGGAAATATCATTTGTTGTGTGGCAATCTGGCACGCCATATACGTTTGTTACGTTACAACAACTGACCTTGTCTTCAATGGCCGGTAGTACGTTCTATTTTATAAATAATGGAGTACTGACTTCATACACATCGATGTCAGGTGATTATATACAAAAGCAAGCATTCACGGCTTTGGTATACATCAATGATGTCACAAACGAAGTTGTAGTATTCGGCGACGAACGTCATGGTATTACCATGGATGGTGCGACACACTTGTATTTACACACCACATCTGGTACTAGATTTAAATCCGGGTTGGGCGCAGCTGGTATAACCGCTGGGGGTACAACATTTACGAGTTTAGCATCTGGTGCAATTTGGGATGAAGACATTCAGATAAATATCCCAAGTACTACAACTGCCCCAATGCTGTATAGAAATGCATCTAAATGGTCATTGGCTAGTTCATCCAACACAATTTCACATATTGTAAATAGTGTTGCCCAATATAACAGTACGGTTAGTACTGGGGTTTATTCGTTGTCGGGTATCCCGTCTGGTAAATATGCTGTTATGTATATAATGGCAACTAACTGTCGTATCAATCCATTTACTAGAATGATGGGTCAATATGTGTTTGACACATTAGCTGATGCTCGCGAATCAGCACAAACTGAACCAAGGGATACATCAACATCTGGATTGCCAATTACAGAATTTTTATGGGTTGGTGCGGTTATTGTTAATAGCGCTGGTGTAGTACAAACATTAGATAACGGCACGTATTATGTTGATTTGAGGTATGTTAATATCTCATCTGGTACTAATACTTCAGCTGCTGTTCAAGCGGTTGCCGCAGATACATATTATAATAATGAAACTTCTGGATTAGCATCAAGTAATGTTCAAGGGGCGATTGACTCAATCGCGATGGTGTGTGACTCAATCACGATGGTGTGGTCATTTGTAAATTCGGCAAGTACTACTACAGTTACTGCGCAAAGTGGACATGGCTATATGATTGATACTTCTGCTACTGCCGTGACAGTGACGCTACCGGCATCTCCTAGCGCTGGTAATACGGTAAACATTGCGGATTATTCTAAAGACTTTGGCTCTGAAGGAAAAGCAGTTACTGTCGCTAGAAATGGTTCTAATATCATGGGATTAGCCCAAAACTTGACAATAGATGTTACTGGCGCCAGAGCGCAATTATACTACGTTGATTCTACTCGCGGTTGGATCATAACAAACTTATACTAAGGAATGTGTTAACATGTCTACTATATCAGATTTTTTCGCAGTAACTACTGCAACAACTCATAGTTTAGCAACTCCAACTCCTAGGCCTACGCATGGAACGACATGCCAGATGTACACTTTCGGCTGTTGTGCTTGTTGCTGTATACATATACCAACTGCTTCATCTACGTCACAAACCTGGACTTATGAAATGTGGGGCCAAGGTGGTGGCGGAGCCTCTGGCTGTTGCTGTTATTATTCACCGTATGGTGGCGACGGTGGAGAGTATGGCGCGGCAAGACAACGAAGATCAACCGGTACGGCTTTAGGTATAGGTTTTTGTGCTTGCTCATGCTGGTGCTGTTATTATAATGGTATGAACGGCCACCCAGGCCAATTTTCTAGATTGTGTGAACACGTATATCACGGTTGGACAATGAGTAGTTCGGGAGGTAGAGCCGGCTGGACCTGTTGTCATTACGTATGGCATTATCCTTGTGACTGTAATATGGAATATGCCATATTAGGAACACCAGCTATGATTTCGTCGACAGGCGGTATTGCATGCAGAATGTCTGGTTTAGCTATTTCTACAAATGGAAATGCATGCGGCAATATGGTAAATCCATTAGTATGTCTACCCATAGTAGCAAGTCAAGCACCTCCACCTCCACCTGCAGCTGGAGCACAGGCACAGCCGGGTTCTTATAATAATGTAAACTGCTATTTTGTGTGCGATTCTGTTAAATGTTGTCAATGTGGAACTCACACAAACACAGTGTGGGTGTGTTGCCTATCTGAACGCTTTTCGCGCGGAGGTTCATGTGGTTATGCTAAAGGATCTTTGGGTTCTGCCGGGATTCAATCAAACAATTACCTTGGTATTGGGGTCGGAGGAGGGTCATATGCCGGTGGTAACGCTCAGTTACATCACTCTTGTACACAAACCTGGACTTGGCATGGTTGTATGGGACAAGTTCCAGGAGGTGGCGGATCAAGTGGTGGTGGCTGCCAAGGCGATTGCTGCTTTGGATCTGTTGGTGGTGCTGGTTTAGTGATTGTTAGTTACGATAATTAATAAGAATAGAGGATAACAATATGGCTAGAAGTTTTACATATAAGACAAGAGTAAATTATTTAGATGCAAATAGCAAATTAGTTAAAGTGACAACGCAATATCTTGGGCCTGAAAAGATTTTGATTAAGGTTGATGCTGACACTGGTAAATTTACTGTTGCTCATTATCCAATCGCGGCTGAAGATGGAACTATCGAATTACCGCAGATTCCGTCAATCGAAGGAGATGAAACTAATTATGTAATGTTAGATCAACAGAATGATGATCATGTTATTTTAATGGACATGATCTCTGAAAAAGTTGATGTTAATGATCCAACTAAGGATGCACTTAGAAAAACATTAGTATTTAGAACACACACCTTTGAAGATGGCTCAACATTTTTATTTAGACGCACTAAACCAAAGTATGATGACACTACTCATACTTTTAGCATAAATGGCACAACCGTCAACGTTGATGGAACTATAAATTTCATTCGCTACGCAACTGATGAAGATCTTGGAGATTGGTTAAATGATGATGTAATGATAAACCAGATAAAGATGCATAGACAAAAGTATCTTGAGTTATATCAACAAGAATTATCATCATTTAGAGCAGCCGAAAAAGAAGTTTTTAGAAAAGTATGCGAATTATGTGATGTTCTAATATATGATCTAATTGTAAAAGTACCGAATTGGATGATTACTCCTCCAACTGCAATCGACGTAACTGAAGGTGGCAATCATGGAGAACTAGCGCTTGATACTGAAGGCTGGACTTGGGGTGAAATTGAAGACGTATCTTCAAAATATATGTAATATTCATGCGTAAAAATTCATGCTGCAGCAGCGTTTTATAGAAGTGGATTTGATTCTGCCGCTGCAGTAATTGTCGATGGTGCTGGGACCTCAAACGATGCTACATTTCGGAATGAACCATTGAAGCTATGGGAAGTCGAATCTATTTTTGAATGCTCGTACCCAGACAATATTAAAACAGTATATAAACATTTTGGGTGTCGTTCTCCCATAACAACTTATTTTAACACGAAGGAAGATAGTTCCCAAATTGGTGAAGAAGGTACCCACACTGTTCTTATTTCGGGTCATGCAGGAATTGTAAAAGTGTACGAAGCGGTTACGGAATACTGTGGGTTCCAAGGTATCGAAGCCGGTAAAACAATGGGGCTATTTCCGTATGGAAAGGAGAACGATAACATTCCAAAATTATTTACAAGCAATACAAAGTTTCCAATCAGTGATAGAAATGTAATTGTACCTACATATCCAAATGGTGCGATAGTCGATGAACATTTATATTCTGAATTGACAACTGACTTTAGCATTGGCGATGTTACGCAACTGCAAAATCGCAGAGATTTAGCATATGCGTGTCAAACACAAACGCAAGACCAAGTATTAAATCTTATTTTATCTGCGTCTGCGCTAACTGGTAATAAGAATGTTGTTGTATCGGGTGGGTATGGTCTGAACTGCGTTGCGAACTATTACTACCTTAACAAATTAAATGAGGAAGGTATTAACCTGTACGTAGAACCAGTTTCTAATGATGGCGGTACTGCGATTGGTGTTGCATTACTGTTCTATCATATGTTAACTAAATCGGATACCAAGCACCCAAGCAATATTTACCTAGGTCCTAATTATACTTATGATGACGATACCATCATTAATTTATCAGAACAATATGATGCGAATGTAAAAGAAGCATCTGATTCTGATGTTGTAAAATTATTAACCAGTAAAAATATTGTTGCGTTGTTCCAAGGTAGATCTGAAAATGGCCCGAGAGCATTGGGAAATCGGTCGATCTTATTTGATCCTAGATTTGAAGACGGAAAAGATTATGTTAATGCAGTGAAACGTAGAGAATACTTTAGACCATTTGCTGGGAGTATCCTTGAAGAAGATGTTCATGAATGGTTTGATTTGAGAGGAATGGAAAATACCCCGCATATGATGTATGCTGTAAATTGTCAACCTGGAGTAGAAGAACGAATCCCATCGATTATTCATGTTGACGGAACATGTCGTATTCAAACAGTCTCAAAAGAAGATAATCCATTGTATTATAAATTGATCAAAGAATTTAAATCACAAACAGGAACGCCAATTGTGTTCAATACTTCATTTAATTTGGGCGGCGAACCGTTGGTTGAAACGCTAGAAGATGCATTATGGACGCTACATCAAAGTGATATTGAATATTTGTATTTACCTGAATATGGTAAATTAATTGAAATAAAAAATGTAACAAAATAAAGATAATAAAAATCTGGGCATCCTAAGGATGCCCAGATTAATTTGCAGCGTTAGTTACAGTTCCAACTAACACATATCATTCCCATGCCGCCTGAGTCGCCAGAACCAGCATTATATCCGCCGCAAACCCATCCAGCGAATCCTCCAGCAGCAGGAATTTGTTGGTATCCATTCTGTGCTGAGTAACCACAGCCACCGTACCCGTGACACATGACTCCCATAGTGTGAATGGTACTGTTGCTCCAACAACAAGTACAATTCTCAAACCCAAATACTGGGGCGGATATATGCCAGCTATTTCCACAAGAACCTAAATCACACCCGATAACTATCGCTGGATAAATTGCCGGTAATCCGTATGTAATTACCCCAGCTCTACCATTGCAACATAAACACCATGTGTCGCATTTAGAAAATGCATGCGGTATACATACATTATCAGCACTAGCATCCCAACAAAAATTCCACCCAGAGCAAGCAGACGGACCACATCCATCATTACTCGGCGGTCCGCATTGTGTCGAGTTTACTCCTAGCATAGCAGCACACCAGTTATTAAACTCTGGCATAGCACCGTTAGCAAATAAACTAAAATTTGTTGTAGTTGTTGAGCAAACATAGGTCGTGTTTGTATTGTATCCTGGAGTGGTTTGAGTTGCATAACAACAATACGCGCACCCAGCATATAGCGAAAAACCTTCCCCTGGAGTTACTGGAACGCACGCAGTGGCGTATGAACCTGTCGGGCCAAATGGTGTTCCGCCGCAACAGCACTGACCACTATTTCCACCGCCATGCCCCCATAATTGAAACTGTACGCTTGTCACGCCAGGAGGGACACCCCAACCACAACTCGCTCCGCATCGAAAATATCCGCTAGAATCGCATACCTTAAACCCATGTGCTTTTGGCAAAGTCAACGGCGTTAATTGTCTTTTCCAGTGCTTAACCATATCGGGGCATTGCGATATTGTTCTACCATAACAATTATACGCTACGCCTAGTTGATTATTACTATAATATGTAGCATCATATGGTATACTGGGGTTAACAAACTTTTTAATCAATTTTTGATTTTCAACAACTGCATTATATAATAAAATATCGCTCATTGTATCTCCTTATTTCAAATCTGGCAAAGAGTTAAACAAAGATACTATAGAAACAGGAATTTTTGGTACGTCATCATTAAATGCAACGTGCTTCCAAGGATATACTGTTTTCATAGATTCTAAATATGAATCAATTTCTGTTAAAAATGCATCAATCTTGGCTTGGTCTGCAGAATCAAAACTATATACGCTAGTATATTTTGTAACGTAATTTTTTCTTTGAATAGCAATTTCTTCGTTTTGTACAGTTTGATCTTTTGTATTTACTACAATACTCAATTCGTTACTAGTAGCAGAAGCTACATAATAATCATTAAGTTTTGGATTAGTAATCTTTCCATATACCGTGCCGTCATAATTAATTTCGTCTTCAAATACATATTCAACAGGGTCTGGCGCATGAACTAATAGAATAGCAACTGCTAATTCTGTTTCTGATGCTGTTGAAATTTCAATAGGAAATATTTTGGTTGCTTCAGTTGGATCTGATTCTGGTTCCTCTTCATAAACAGTAGGAACAAGAGTACCGTTGACTGATTTAACCCATATTTTACTAGGACCATCGTATTGAAATTTTGCCGTTTTGTTTTCTGTAAAATCGTCAACCCAAAGTTGATTTGGGACTTTAATTGTAAGCGTTTTTTTCATTTTTTTCTCCGTTTTTAACACCAACTAACTTTAACCATGCCTGTTCTACCTAAATCACCATAACCTCCGGTCGCTCCACCCATCATATGATTAAAAGCTCCACCTTTCCCAGGCTGACATCTATTCCCAGTGCATGCGCCGCCCCATGACATCCCACAATAGTAACCTGATGTATAAGAGACGCAACATATATTAGAAATAGTACCATTAGGTAACATTGTTGGCTGGTCACACATGCATCCATAGAAGTTTGTGTCAAACCAATCTGCCGCATACATACTTGGAATTTTATATAGAGTACCCGTTGAAGAAGTTCCGTGAGCAGTTACTTCTGAATCAAAGGTTCTTGTGATGCGTGGCTTATTAGTATCGCAAGACATCTGACAGGAGTTAGAGAAACACATAAATAGAGCGTTACTGTCGCAACATAAACATCCACTGCTGGCACAAGCAGGATTTGGTTGATATCGACAACACCCATTACTTACACCACCCCAAAATTGAGTCATCATTCTGTATAAACTTGAACACCCGCCCATAGCACAAAAATTACACAAATCATATCCGGTTACATAACTAGCGCATCCACTAACATTTACACTGCATGTACAATATAACTGGGTTCCGTTTGCGCACCCAGCGCATAATGTATATGCGCAACCAGGGACCGCTTTAATTATCATAGAGGCATATGCGCCAGTGGCCCCAAAGGGGGAACCGGAACAACACATACCTGGACTGGTTCCAGCACCAGCACCCCATAATTCAAATCGTACTTTTGTAGTACCAGCAGGAACAGTCCAAGCGCAACATTTTCCAGCATTAAAATTAACCGAGTTATCGTATACACATAAAGTACCAGACACAACTGGTAATTTAGGGATTGCGCTTGGCCATAAATTAAAAAAGGATGGGTCTTCTAGCGCAGATGTATACTCTCCCATGTCCATCCTTAAATTCCGATTTGCCATTGAAATGGCGTTATACAATAAAATATCTGACATTATATCTCCTTATACCGCAACAATTGTATTTATAGAACCGTCGTTATTATATGTTACGGTTATAGTTTTTGTTATGCCATTAGTTGTTTCCGTATATGACGTTATTTTGTACTCTGATAAAAGAATCCCGACATTGGTATAAACAATATTTTTTATATCAATACTTGGGGTAATAAACCTAGATACATATCCATTAGAATCATACGTCACGTTACTTGTATAATTATCAACATTACCTAGCAAATTAACCTTGTTGTAAACCGCATCAACAGCAGTCTGTACATCAGTAGCCGCTAACCCAGAAACAGAGTTATTGTAATATGTATCCGCCACCCTCGAAATTATCAATATTCTCAAAATACATTTCGATTGGGAATGCGTATTTGAATTTTGATAATCGATCTTCGCCAAGAATATTGTTGTCTATAGAACCAGACAACATTAATGCAGTTAATGAATGAGCCTCTGGTGCATCGTGCTGTAATTTAATAACTTCTCTAAGCATTACTTTAGTCATATTAATCCTTAATTTGTAATCTCAGTTATAGGAATAAATCCCTTTTTCAAGTAATGTTTAGTGTTTACGTCATAGTTGTTCAAAGAAAAACTTTCACAGCATATTACAGTATTACATGGATATCCATTTTTGTTAAAATCATGATTTTCTAGATTACTTATAAACGTTTTTCTAGTATCAGAATCGTGTATTTCTAATAGCGTATTTTCGTTTACGTTGCCTAAAGAAATATCATTGTTATCGTCTAGACAGCATGGGTACCATTGACCATTTGGTGCAATGAATGCTTGTGTTTTCACTCTATCAAGCATTGGGCAATTAAGCGTAGATTGATCAATTGGAGATTTGACTATACCGTTTTTCAACAATTTGCGTTCTGACCAGAATCCGGACTTAGACGGCGAAATGTCAATGTTAACGTCATGAATATTAATAATTTTAGATAACGATTGTTTCGTCAACTCAAAATTAGAAAATGGAATATCTTTATCGTTTAATTGATTAGGTTTATGACCTAATACTGCCTTTACTGTAATTGTATATTCGGCCACCGGCATAACATTGATTTTCACTTTAAGTTCAGGCTGAAATTCATTTCTAAGTTTCATAAACCTTTTGAAATTACGAATAACTGACTTATAGCTGATTCCCTTTGCCGCGTAATATGTTTGTTCATCATGTCCATCTATATTAACTGACATTGTGTCAAGTAATTTTTCTTTAACGATTGATTCAGATAAAGCCTTTGTCATCATGCCAAAATTACTTAAAGAACTTATGATAGCATCTGGAAATTTTTCTCTTGCATATCTTGCAATTTTTAAAAAATCTTTATTATAAATTCCTTCACCGTTCTCACTTAATGTAATATGCTTAATTTTCCAAGGGAACTCTGCAGACGAAGCTTCGTCTAATATCTTTTTAGCAGTTTCCCAAGGCATATCATAATAGTGTTTTGAGCCTCTAGTAGATGGACACCAAACACATTTTGCATTACATCTATTCGATAACGCCAGATTCAATTCTTCTATCATATTATTGTACTAAAGATGGTATATTATGTTTTAACGAACTAGAATTTATATCGGGTTTAGAAAGAAAAACTTTATCTATAAAATGAAAATTCTGTAGTATCGATAACAGTTCTTCTCTATTAGTGTAAACGTGTACTTCGTTACCTTCGGATGCTTTATCTATTAACGATCTAATGATATCAGAATCAATATCTGCGTCTTCTAACTTAAACGTTATTACTTTGTTGTGCTGGCAAATGTCTTCTTTATTCAAGCACACATAATCTAAACGATTAAGTTTAGTGTTTAGTACTACGTTTATATATTCTAAACACTGGATTAATTCCATTCCCGAATTAATCCCTCCAGCTAACATACCGCATACTATAGCTGGAATGTCTATTGAATTAGACGAATACGATTCATCAAACATAAATTCATATCCATTACAATACTTATCACTGTAAAGTTTATAGATTCGATGATTTTTCAATATTAGTAAATTATCTACTTTATAAGAAGACCAATTACCATTGAAGTCTTCGTTCTCAATTAAAAGATAGTTTGCGATGCGGCACTCCATATATTTTTTAGAATATGCTATAACAGTGCAAGCTTTTTTTAACAAACTTGAAATTATAGTTTCTATAGAATCTAGAGTGCCAAAGCCAATATCATACAACACTGATACAGACTTATGATTTACTTTTTCATTGATTAATGAGTACACATCAAAATTGTTGATGTGTACATCGGAGATACACTGAAAAACTTTAGAGTTCTTATTAGATATATATTGAGTTATTTTTGGCGTATTTTTTGTCTTTAAGAATATATCTTTGCTCAATGTATATTCATCACACATGTAACTAATCAATTGTGGTTTTTCAAAAAACATATTACAGTAATTATACGCAGTGATAGCACCGCCTGGACTTAATCTAGTAGAATTAGCCCGGTGCGTTATCAATTCGTCTTGTACAATAGACCCATAGACGAATTCATATATTATGCTATCACCAATAACATTAATCATATTTTGGAAATTTATCTATTCCATCTCTTAGTTGACGCCAATTTGATGGTTTTTTGTGTTTTTCGTCAGTGCTTGGAATTTTTTCTTCATTCACTTCCATATCTAAAATCTGATATGTAGATAATGTCAACCATTGTTTATTTTCAGTGTCCCAAAATTTCACTTTATTATTTAGATCCCATCTAGCTTCAATAGGTTCGCTCTCTGCCATTTCTTGCTGCGGCAATTCCGGCATGAGGCTTGGATCAAGCGTCACTGTCGTAGTTTTTGTTCGAACGTCTAATGGGGTTTTTGAATATAGCGGATGATGGTTTACTGCATCATCATAATTTTCGTAATACTTTATAGATGCAGTAAAACGATCTAGCTTTTCACATAACCAGAATTGATTAGGGTACCATTTTCTTAAAAACATATCGAATATATGATGTATGCGTCTAATATTAATCTGCTTCCATTCATTATCGTCGTTTTCCCATACCCAAAGATACGGGTCAGCAGACTCTAAATCATTGAACGGTCTATTAGTTTTCGGCGCAAGATCATTCCTTAAAGTTAATATTGTAGATTCTACCGTATTCGGTAAGTGATGATAGCGAAGATCACTTTTAACTAGCGGTCCTTTTCCACCTGGAGAATATCCTCCAACGTCCAAGTAGACTATACTCTGTTCAAACAAGTATACTAATTTTTTCTTAAATAAACTAAGTTGATCATCAGGTATCCATTCCCGCGTGAGGTTTGGATACTTGTCAGCTAATTCCTGATCAGAAAGAGTGTCAAAGTCATTTCGAAGTTGCGCCATTTCATCAGATGTGAAAAGAATTTCTTCTCTAATATTTTCAATGTCAACTGCAAGATTTTCAGAATATACTGCAATGTCATTAAATATTTTTGTCTTAACAATCGTCATTAATTTCTCCAAGTGCATTTTCTTAGTTGCAGATTGTCAATAATTTGCTATGCTCTGGAAGATACAAATATTCGATATCGCTTTGTTGCAATGTCCAAAGCGCATCTTCTAAAGTTTCTACTAATGGTTCTCCGCCAAGATTGAACGAGGTGTTAAAAATAATAGGAACACCAGTTTTTTCTTTAAACGCTTTAATGATTTTATAGTAAAGTGGATTTTGTTCTTCAGTCACAGTCTGAATGCGACATGTGTCATCTACGTGAATGATAGAAGGAATTTTTTCTTCAAATCCAGGTTGACAGTTTACTGCATACATCATATGCGGAGAATCTTCCATGCCGCGTAAATCAAACCATTCATGAACATCTTCTGCTAATATAGAACCAGCAAATGGTCTAAAGTATTCACGACGCTTTATAAGATTTACAAAGTCTTTACCATCTTTAAAAGTAGGATCAAACATAAGTGATCGATTGCCTAAAGCTCTCGGCCCATTTTCAGAACGACCTTGAAAACATGCAACGATGTTTTTATTTGTCATTAATTCTACTACATCAGAATCATTGCAATCTTGAATTGCTGCGCCATACTTTTCTGCAAGTTCATGAACTTGTTCGACTGTATAGTCATATTTAGGACCAAGATAAATTTCTCGTGGATGCACATCTTCAGATTTAGTTACTTCATGATAACCCAATAAAGCTACACCAATTGCAGTGCCACCGTCGTTTGAGATTGGCTCAACGTATAATTCAATATCCTTTTCGCGAAGAGTATCAAGAAAATAATAATTGGCTACACAGTTAAGAGCATATCCACCTGATAGAACTACTTTTTTCTTTCCAGATGATTCTACGGCTTTAAGAATAAGCTGTAAAACTTTTTCTTGTGTTCCGGTTTGAAGAGCATACGCAAGATCACGACGATTTTGCATTAAAGTAAGATCTTCTCCCTCATTTGGAACTGAATCAAGTTCTGTATATTGAGATGCATTGATAACAGCTGTTCCGGGATATCTTGGCGTGACCAAGTTTTTATTAGTAAGTTTTATTTCGAACTTGCTATCTTCACAAAACAATGATGGAATGTTTGTATTTGGTTTACCGTATGGGAATAGACCCATAGTTTTACCAGCTTCTATTCCAGAAAAGCCGCAATACTCTGTGACTGCTTCATATAGCTTTACAATTCCTGCATTTCCGGAAATTAAAGATTCATGAGTTCCTTCTTCACCTAAGTATTTCGAATCGCTATTAAAATCATGATTATTGAATAACATTGATGAACAAGCAGAATGCTTATATAATGTTTTAAAATTGCTGGGATAACCACAATCAAATATAGATTCTACTTCCCACATATAATCGTATTCTGAAATTCTAGTTGCAGAACCAGCGCCATCGACTACTAAAGCGACAGCGTCTTTCCAGCCAGAGCGATAGAACGCACAAGCCGCATGAATTTTATGATGCTGAAAAGATAAGTCAATTACTTGTGGATGATTTATTAGATCTATATTCTTACGCTCAATTAAGCCAAGTTTTCTTGCAAGACCAGTGTATACATTGTCTCCAGTATAATCTACTGAACCAGCACCAGATATAGGTTGTGTGTGAGACACGAAGATATAGTCTACTTTATCAGTGTATTCTTTTACCTTCATCATGGCTGCATATGGGCCGCCATCATACTTATGTCTAGATAGGCGTTCTTCTTCAATAGCAAATACGATTTTACCGTCTTTTAACAAGCATACACCAGCATTATGACCTCGCGAAATTCCTAATATATACCCACTATTACTCATTACTTAACTCCAATTGAATTACAAACTGATTTTACAATATCATTAATGATTTTATCGTTCTTATTGATTTTCATACAACCATCGTTTACTCTATCTACTTCATCATCCACAGCAAGACGAATAGCAGAATATCTTCTTGTATCTTTATCTACGTCGATAATGTTAACATTCTTTTTATTAGGATAAGAAACATTAATCGCAAACGTCGATCCTAACACGACTGTTGAAGGTTTATCTAACGCGTAGGCTATATGCTGGCCAACTGAATCGCACCCTAAGAAATGATCAGCCGCAGAAATAAATCCCATCCATTGTCTGATAGAAGCATTATCTGGCTTTGGCACTGGTTGTTCACAACCTAAATCATTGAACGGAACTGGAAATTCCGACATAAGTATAACGCCTATTTTTTTCTTCTGAAGTCTTTTTATAATGTCTGCTGCATCGAACGTGTCAAAGCTTCTTCCAGAGTTATCGTACGGGAATCCATTCGGAGTCATCGTCGATCTACCGAACGGCTGAAATACTATGATTTTTTCAACGTTGAGTTTTTCTTTCATTTCGCGCACAGTTATGAATGCACCGTTTGTCTCAAATCCTGAAAGATATAAGTTTGGCTTTTGAACATCTCTTAAGCCCTTTTTGTTTATCTCTATATCAAATGCTTGAGCAATGCTACATAGTTGATTATAGTATTCCCAAACTCTATATGGTTCTGGAGTAACACAATTTCTATTTTTGATATGTGATTCGAAAAGACCTTTATGATCAGGCTCGAATGCGCGTGGATGTAGAACTGGATGTCCTCTAAAGACATCCATTCCGCTTTCGCAGACGATTATAAAATCGTCGTCTGGATTTTCTTTATGATATAATTCTAAAGCGGGAATTGATGATATTACTCTACCGCTGCCACCATTAATAAAGAAAGCGCTGCTTCGTTTCGTGGTATCCATTTTATCTCCATTAAAAATAAATTCTATCAGTTTATCACGTATTATATATTATATATACCACAAAACGTGGTGATGTTTACTAAGATCAATAACTTGTGGGTGTTCATTTAGATCTTGTTTGCGGTCAATCAGCCCTAGTTTTCTAGCTAACCCGGTATAAATAAAATCACCCGTGTAATCTACTTTACCGCAAGTTTCAGCTAAACTTTGTGTATGAGAAACAACGATATAATCTAATTTATCGGTATACTCCAACACTTTTAACATGGCGGCATATGGACCCCCATCATATTTATGTCTACTTAATCTTTCTTCTTCTATGGCAAAAATTATTTCACCATCTTTTAATAAGCAGACTCCTGCATTGTGTCCTCTGCTAATACCAAGGATATATCCTGAATTCATGTTATACTCCACCTAATGCTTGTTTTATAGGGTTTTGTTTTAGTTTAAAATCAGGCAGTTTTTCACAACTTGATTCTGCGGGTTTATTTTGTTTCTTATCTTTAGGTAATCTACCCAATTTATCTCTCACACTTTTGATAATCTTGTTGTATGTATCATTAGACAAAATCATAAGATCTTCGTTATTACGTTCAATTCCACCATCGAATGTTATTCTAATTGGTGAGTAGATTCTTTTTTCTGCACCATTATCTATGATAGTAAAATTTTTATTATCTGGGTAGGATATATTTTCCGGAAAAGTTGCTCCAATTACTACTGTTGCTGGCTTATTGAGAGCATGAGCTAAATGTTGACCAACACTATCGCAACCCAAGAAATAATCAGCAGCATTAATAATACCTGCCCATTTTACTAGATCAATGTCTTCTGGTACTGCAGCATTCATTGGTTTGTCTGTAGGGACTTTAAATGGTACCATTAAAATAATAGCATAATCTTCTCCAATGTCTTCTACCATTTTAGAAAAATCTTTAAGTTCAAAGCTTCTACCAGAGGTATCGTAGATAAAATTACCTTCCATCTTTACGCCTGAACCAAATGGTTGGATAACCACACACTTTTCTTTACCGAGCTGTGCCTTTACCTGATTTACTAAATTATGACCATACACTTGCTCTTCTTTACCAAGTGTTAATGAAATTGTTTTAGTATTAGGGACTTCTTTTAAATCATTAATAATATAATCAAACGCTTGAATAAGGTTGGATTTTTGATTGAAATATGAATTCAACCGATATGGTTCGGGGGAAATAATTTCCCTGTCGATCAACTTTTCTTTGAATAGGTCTTTATGCGCAATATGATATACATTATCCCTTAATGATTCGCTTAAAAGAAATAATTCCATCCAAGCCTCACTAACAATAACAACATCTGGATCAATGTTCTTTTTATAATATTCCAATGCTGGTAATGCGCATAAAACTCTACCAGCTCCGCCATTAATAACAAATGCTTTTTTCATAATAACCTCATATCAATATATTATTCCGTATTTATTAAACCGTAAATCGCGTGTTATAAAAAATAAAAATAGCATAAATATTAAAAACAGGATTTAACAATGACTGAAAACTTTTTTAATAAAGGTGCTAATTCTACATTACAATTGCCATCGGGTGTAAATTTGTCATATCAAAGTACAGGACTAGTGCTATATGATAGTCAAGAAGTTGATACATGGTACGTTGGTGATTTTGTATCCGCTGATTACATAATCAATGCAGAATATGGTATTAATGAACGTGAAACCATCCATGCAACATTGGTTGCTACACCAGGTAACTCTAACATCACTATATACGCTAGAACTACCTTGGCTAGACAACTTATCAATGTACGATCTGTATCCACCAATTCAAAAGTTAGTTTAGTTATTCAACCTGCATCCCCCGATATGTCTGGTAGTACAATTTCATACTTTGTAAATTATGCAAAATCTACAATCCCAATTTATCCGTTAAATGCACCTGCAATAGCAACTGGGTGTTATTGGAATTCTACCACTAATAGTGCAGAACTATCTATAACAGCTACTATTATAACAGGTAACATTCTGGTTGGTCAATATGTTTATGGGGATAAAATACCAGATAATGCTACTGTAAAATCATATGATTCTCAAACCAAACATATAGTAATTGAAGGATTTGCTGCAACTAGTATTAAATCAGCAACGAATATGACAATAAAGTTTGAATCATCATCAACACAGCTTGGTGACAAACTAAATAGTACAAGTTTTAAATCAGTGGTCGTTCAAGGACAACCTACTATTGAATCATCGCCATCAAAAGAATTTATAAAAATAACACCTGGTGATGGTATAAATGTGCATACGCATATTGATGATAATGCTGTTGCTATTTCAATTGGTGATACAATACAACATGACTTAACCATATCGGGAAATCATAATCTTGGGTTCACCGATGGTGCATCATTAACGATCCCATCTGGACCAACATTAGATAGACCGTCGACACCATCTTCTGGCAATATAAGATATAATACAGAGTTAACAACATATGAAGGATATAATGGTTCTAGGTGGCACCACATAAGCGGGTTAATCCCAACCTTGATTAAAACTTCTAATTATAACGCATTATCAAACGAATTGGTAAGATGTGATAGTAATGCTGGTGGATTTACTATTACACTTCCCGTTTCCCCAACTGATGGTGATATAATTGGTATACTTGATGTGACTGGTACGTTTAGCACGTTTAATATAAGTGTAATAGCAAATGGGAAATTAATTGAGGGTGCAGCTACCTCATTTATTTTAACTACAGCAGGCGCATATGTTTCGTTCATATATAATTCACCAACCACAAACTGGAGGGTACTATCACAGCCAGTCTCAAATATTATTGGCGGATCTGCTGGGCAAGTACATTATCAATCATCAACTGATACAACCGCATACACTGATACCGGAACACTCGGTCAAGTATTGACTAGTAACGGCGAGTCCGCCCCTACATGGACTACACCAATGGGTGCTGGCAAAGCAATTGCAATGGCGGTTGTATTCGGTGGATAATGTCACCAACGGTGGGTATGTGATGGTGTAGCTGATAGACCAGAATATACCAATTTACTCGTATAACGCACCCGTTTTCTATAAAGACAAAGAGCACCACACCGTACCTGGTGTGTGTGACTATATTACTTCAGCTTATTTGGGTTGAAAAATATCTACCATGCATCTTACGAACCTATTGGTAAGGATATCTAAGTTCTTACATCTGTATAAATTCTAGTCCAGCCGACTTGCGCTAATCAAATAAATAATATAAATAATATATAATGATAAAAGGTAAGTAGAATGGCAAATCCTAATATAGTAAATGTAACAGCCATGTATGGTGTTACAACGTATTACACGCCACCTGGAACGACAGCTGTCGTTCTATTGGCGAATGCTGCGTCATCTGGTAAAATTTATAAAATAAACCAAATTATAGTAACTAATGTTGATGATGGCACAAATGCGGTAACTGCTACAGTTTCTATCTATACAAATGGCGTGGGAGTTCAAGGTTCCGCACCGTCTGGTGGTACAGAGTACGCCATAGCATCAACAATACCAGTTCCGGCTAATGCGTGGCTGACCGTCATTGATAAATCAACATCTTTTTATTTACAAGAAGGTAACTCAATTATCATTAGAAGTGGGGTGGGTGATAAATTAGTCTTTACTGTGTCATATGAAGATATTAGCTAAAATAATCTGAAACAAATATCGCGATATAAAGACTATCTACATAATTATTGTATTATATTTCATAATCTTAAATACTATCAATTATATCTATTACAGTTTGGATCTTAGTTTGAATAATTTTATTACGTAAGCTAAGATCTAACCCTTTATGAACTGGTTTTGGTAATGATTTTAAATCAAACCATCCCCATGCAGTATGTTCAGTGCTTAATAATGGAATAAATTCATTATCAACAATACAAAAATATGTGTGAAAATTGAAAACACTATCATTTGAAACAAATTTTTCTAATGGTAATGTTTTACTTATTTCCGGAATAAATCCAATTTCTTCTTCAATTTCCCGTTGTAATCCCTGCCAAGGATTTTCATTTGCCAAATTAGTACCGCCAACTAAACCCCAAGTTCCATGATGTTTTCCTGATGATTTTTGAATTAATAATACACGATGCGTTGATTTGGAATATATCAATGCACCACTGCATATTATTTTATCATTTACAGTTCTAGTCTCCAAAATCCTTCCTCGTATATACCTTCAAACGACTTAACCCATGAAACACCATTCCATAAGTATTGTACACCTGTGTATATATTAGTTTGCCAAACCATTGTATCATATTCTTGTGAAGAATCAAAAATAACATTCCAATGAATACCATCCCATTCAATGATATCATTGGCGGTTGCAACCAAATCTTCCCCGGTTACGGATTTCCATGCATCAGCGCCATCAATATTCTCAACATCACCGATATCCTCTATCAACAAATATCGTATTCCAATGGGTATGGGCTGGTCATCACGCTCTTTTAATGGTCTTTTAGGATTGTATGTTAATGGGTCAATAATAGCATCAACTTTACCTCTTGCCGATGATTGGTCAAAACCATGGTCTGATTGAAACAACCCGGTAGAATCTATTAATGTATCCTTTACCAGGGTGTCAGGATCCCAATTGACGGCCAATATCGCATGATTAGCTGGGTCTAACGCAACAGTACCAACAATTTCCGAACCATTCGATTGTAATAAAAATAATTTGCTGACTCCTGCAATGTATTTTCCTGGATACACATCTAATGCATCATCCCAATTAAGGGCAGTTCCTTGTCTTACTGGAATTTCAAATTTTGTACCAGCTATTGAATTTTCAGAGGAGCCTAATAATTCGACCTTATTGTTGTGAACTTGAATTTTATATTCAGTAATCGTAGTTCTAACTTGAGATAAAATATCAACCAACGATGAATATGATTCAACAACATCTGTACCAAAAATGTTAAGTTCACCTGAGTTAGGGGTTGTGATAGAACTTTCATACATGTTAGTGATGATATTTGTTATCACACCTAAATGTTTAACTTTTACTGGTGGACTAATCCATATAGGTGAATCCACTGTTAACGTGCACACTTCGATAGGGGAATCGACCCCAACTGGTATTGATCTACTTGACCAATGAATATCTATCAAATTTAAAACAGATAAGCTAGTCCAATCAATATAATTGTCAGTTGTTTGTAGTTCAAGGCTTGGATTGAACAGTACTAATATTTGTTCCAACAACTGTAATTTTTGGTCAGTGTTTGCTGCCCAAATATCCACTTTCATTTCTAATATAAACGGGGTAGGCATCAACCGTTCTACTGTGTAATTTCTGCCTTGCGAACGGGTGTACAATTGATTTCCGGTGGCTGCATCTACTTCTATATCACGTTCTCTAACTCGTACTTTACCAATAAAGGTTGCATCGGCCAATCTATTTCTATCCATTTTTAATTCATTTATATAAACAGAAATTCTTGGTACAGAATTTACTTTGTTTTCTGAATTTTGCCTTAGGATAGATGCCGCTTGGCGATCTGCGTCGCCATATAATACTGGAACACGATTTAATGTTCCATCGCTATATCGAACAATGAAGTTACTGAATACTCTCATTGTTTGAGTAAGATATCGTCTTATTTGACCATCGTAAAAATGTTGCATTATAAATCTGCCTTAGGTTTAAGAACTTTAGAAAGACTTTGACGTTGCGCCTCCCTATTGTTGTATAATGATACATTCCAAATACCAGAAATTGGAATAGTAACTTGTTCATTATTGATAATTGGTAGAACAATACGAAGTTTATCAACTCCTTCATCATCATACAATTCAAAAATATTTGGATACTCCACATATGCGAATGATATAGTTGCTGTTTCTAACTTGAACACAACATACAATGCAGTTTGATATAGGATATTAGTGTTTATGTTAAACACACCATCTTCGATATAAACCATATCATCAGTGACTTTATCATTAAACATGTAATTACTGTTGTTGATAAATCCGGTTTTAAGGGTGTCCCGTGTGTCGGTATTTGTCATAGTCATTCTAACTGCATCTTCGACCTTCATCCAATTATTTCCATCAAAACTGAATAATCTATTTGGCATAAAATCCGTTCGCAAAAAGAAATCATCCTTTCCTGGGTTTGGTGGGAATTGAATGCCATGTCCAAAATCATACCCATTTGGGGGGAACCCATCCCCAATCAAATACCCATTGTAACCATTCCGAATCGCCCTCGCATTATTTTCACTGGTTAAGTAAGATGAAGTACTAGCATCCATCGTACTTAAATCGGCAGTGTTTAATACTGGCTTTCCATTCTTGTCAACTGCTAAAGTATAAAATTGCCGAGTTTCGTAGCCACTTAATGGGGCATCTGCTTCTGCTTGCGCTATCACCGCATCAGATATTTCAAGTTCTCTATTCTTAGTACTCAATAACTCTCGTAGGGTCATATCACTAGGATATCCATTAGCATCTAATGCGGGTTTATCTAAAATATCAGCAAACTGTTGACTGTCCGTTACTTTTTTCAATTTCAAACGATACAAATGTGGATACCAAGTGGCACTGAAACCCTCACTTGCACGACCAACATCTTCGATAACATAATATCTAGGTAAACTGATATCATAATCATTTAGCGCAAACTCATCTTTTAAATGTGGAAGTTCCATTACATCCCCACTCAATGGTTTTCGACCAAGGTAATTGATAAAGTCATTGATATGGACAGTCATATATAGTGTATCATTATCAATAAACAACCCAAATTGACTTAGATTAAAATCAATATTTTGAACATTGTAAATTCCTCGTACCCTATATATTTCTTCATCATATTTTCGATCACGATTTTCTAAGAATAGTAAATCTTGAATATTTGTTTCTTTAACTACATCGTATATTGGTAGATCTGCAGTACCTTCTAGAGGATTTTTCGGCCCCAAATACTTATGAACGTATACATCAGTGCCCCCTACTTGGAACATTTGTGATATTTGACGATCTATAAATCGATAATTATTGCCTTTCTCCGGTTTATAAAGACTTAGTCGTGGCAAAGTATTTCTCCTTGTATATTATGTATATTTAGCGAATGATAAATATACATGGAGAACCATTATGTCGGAAAATACATCGTTAATTGAAAGAAATAAAGTATTTGAATATGTTAAGACAATGCTTGGTGATGGCATGATTGACATAGATTTAGACCCAACTCATTATGAAACAGCATTGGAACGGGCATTAACCCGGTTTAGACAACGCAGCCCAAATGCGGTCGAAGAAAGTTATAGCTTTTTGGAGTTAATACAAGACCAAAATGAATATAGATTACCCGATGAAATTGTCGAAGTCCAAAGTGTATTCCGTCGTGCAATTGGTTCACGGTCTGGTATGGGCGCAGGTGGTACACTATTTGAACCATTTAACTTGGCATACACCAACACGTATCTATTAAGTGGTAGCATGATGGGTGGATTGGCCACTTATGATATGTTCGCTGGGTATCAAAAGTTAGTCGGTAGAATGTTTGGTAGTTTTATTGAATTTAAATGGAAACCACAAAATCACACGTTAACAATACTACAACGACCATTTGCACAAGGCGAACAAATTTTAATTAAATCACATAATTACCGACCTGATTTTGTACTATTAACTGATTTATATGCTAAACAATGGTTGCGTGATTATACATTGGCAACATGCAAAATGATGTTGGGTGAAGCAAGAAGTTTATTTGCATCAATCGCCGGACCAAATGGTACAATTCAGCTAAATGGCACCGAGTTAAAATCATCTGCAAAAGAAGATTTGGCAATATTGGACAAAGAATTAGAAACCTTGATATCTGGTGGAACAGGGTATTCATTTGTGTTAGGATAATAATTGATTTCTTTATAATTCTGTGATATAATAGATATTATAGGAGATTATATGATAATAGGAATTGTTGGTTCAATGGGGGCAGGTAAAGATACTATTGCGGATTACCTAACAACTATTCACAACTTTCGACGCGAATCATTTGCATCAAGTCTCAAAGATTCTGTATCTGCAATATTTGGATGGGATAGAACCTTACTAGACGGTCGTACAAAAACGGCACGAGACTGGCGAGAACAGCCTGATAACTGGTGGGCAACTAGATTGTCCATCCCGCAGCTTACCCCAAGATGGGTGTTGCAAAATTTTGCAACTGATTTATGTCGCAATCATTTCCATCAAGACATTTGGATTGCTAGTTTAGAACATAGACTTAGCAAAAGTGAAGACAATATTGTTATTACTGATTGTAGATTCCCAAATGAATTTGATTCTATAAAAAGAATGGGTGGAAAAATCATACGGGTATCACGTGGACCCGCCCCAGCATGGCATTCACACGTGTCTGCTGCATTATCTGGTGATTCTACGAGCAAATCAATATTAAACCAATATGGTGTTCACGAGAGTGAATGGGCTTGGTATGGGTTGGTGTGTGATGTGATTATAGAAAATAATGGAACCATAGATGATTTATATACCAATTTGAATATGTTTATAAATCCGGAGTTAGATCCCCCTGCTTCCACGATATCCCTTCCTGATGTAGTATCCGTTGACAGTTGGCGCACACTGTTTTGAGATTTCCTGGTCTACAATTGTTTAAATTACCATCTACATGAAATACCGAAAATATTTCTGTATATGGTGATTTGAACCCACATTTATCACATTGTGTTTTTATTCTATACCCAGCAGTATACCATCGACAAATCTGTACATGACCTTTTAAACAAGATTCACATAGTTTTCGGTAATAAGTACGCCCATTCTTAATATAATTTATTGCAGCCGGTTTACATCCACATTTACATAATGGTCTCATAGCAATATTTACAAAAAATAACCCTTTTTATCCCTTTTTTGGGGGCTATATTAAGGGTAAAAACCATAAAAGTCACTAAATAAAGATAAGATCTTATTAGAACTTTATTATGGAGAATACATTATGGCTCAACTTAGTTCACCTGGTGTAAGCGTATCGGTAATCGACGAAAGCTTTTATACATCAGCTGCCCCTGGCACAGTTCCTTTAATTTTTGTTGCAACTGAAGAAAACAAACGTAATGGTGCGAGTACCGGTACCGCACGTGGTACATTAAAAGCAAATGCTGGCAAGGTATATTTAATTACTAGCCAAAAAGATTTAACTGATACATTTGGTACACCTAAATTTATCACAGATGGAAATAACAATCCAGTTCATGCTGGAGAACAAAACGAATATGGATTACAAGCTGCGTATAGCTTTTTGGGTGTTAGCAATCGTGCATATGTAGTTCGTGCAGATGTTGACTTGGCACAATTGTCTGCAATGTCAAAGGAACCAACTGGAAACCCTGCGAATAATACCTTTTGGTTATCTACTAACTCATCAAAATATGGAATTTTTAAATGGAATGGTGGATTGGCTGATACCGCTGGCGGTCAGACATTTGCTAATGTTGTTCCTGTCGTTATTAATAATGTTGAATTAGTAGATGCAAGCACAGGTGCACCTAACCTTAGTTATGGTGCAATTGGTACATATGCAATTGTGACAGTCAATAACTTAAACACAATGTGGTATAAAAAACCAATGACAAAAACCCCAGTTTCATGGGTTGCAGTTGGGTCACAGGCGTGGATTGCGAGCAGCCCAACAGTAAGGGGGTCTGAGGTAAATGTAACGTTAGTCAATGAAGATACACTTGTTATCAATGGGGTTAATGTTACCAATGTAACAACATTAGATGCATTGGTAGCTGCGATTGGTACTAGTATTCCTGGGGTAACTGCTGCGCTGATCGATGAGCATTTGGAATTATATTCTTCTGGTGTGTCTATCGAATTATCCGGTTCCACTGTAGGTAAGGCTGGCTTAGGATTCGTTGGAAATGATGGAGTAGTTGATTTAACGCCGATTTACAATCCTCCTGCATTGGCGATTTCAAAACATACACAAGTCCCATCTTGGAAAAGAACTGGTTCTGAAATTAGACCATCTGGTTCTTTGTGGATTAAAACAACCTCATACAACTTGGGTGCAAATTGGGATGTTAAAAAATTCAATGCACAAACCAAATCTTGGCAAAATTTAACTGTTCCATTATATGCAAATAATGCAGCAGCGTTAGCTGCAATGGATGCAGTACATGGTGGTATTAATTTAGCCGGAAATACAGTTTATGTAAAATACAATGATGAAGAAACTGCTGTATTATCAGGCAGTGTAAATTCGCCTGCGGGTGCAAACTTTAAAATTTATCGTCGTCGTGGTGTTGGCCAAACCTCTATCACATCTATCGCTGTTATTTCACAATTCGCCACTGGTGCATATGATTTTAGAATTAGTGAGACATTAGTGGGTTCACCATTATATTCACCTACAAAAGTAGTTTCTTTCAATGGTACAGGTGTAGCACGTGATGCCGCAACAATTGTTGAAGCAATTAATAATATTGGTCTTGTTAATGTTGTTGCTAGTTTAACACCAGCTAATAAAATTGTCATTACCCATAAATTAGGCGGGGATATCAAATTCAGTGACGGGGCAGGTGCCCCTATTGCTAGCTTATTCGGTGCAATTACCGATACTAGAGCAACACCAACCACTAATTTGTACGGTATGCCTGGTGTTAATGCAACCGAATACTATGCTTCATTGTGGACATCATTGACCGATGACAATTTACGCGGGTTCGTTGAAGCAGCGACCATTGCGCCAGTAAGTGGCGCGGTTAATGGTCAATTATGGTATAATACTAAAGATGAAGCTGACATTTTAATTAATAATGGTTCAACTTGGGTTGGATATCAATTCCACGGCAATGGTACATCTACTTTCGATAGCCCATATTATAATGCAACTGATTCAAGAAAAACCGATCCAAATGGCCCAATTTGGAGTGCATCAAAACCAACCACACAGTCTGATGGAACACCATTGGTTGAGGGCGACTTGTGGATTGACATGACTGATGAAAAACAATTCCCAGCTATCTACAAATTCCAGGACTTCCCTAAAATATGGAAGTTGGTTGATTCAGCAGATCAAACTACTGAAAATGGTATTTTATTCCATGATGCACGTTGGTCAATATCTGGTGAAGATTCTGCCCCAGCAGCAATTGAACAATTGTTGCATAGTGACTTCTTAGACCCAGATGCGCCAGACCCAGCATTATATCCAAAAGGAATGTTGTTGTGGAACTTACGTAGAAGTGGATGGAATGTAAAACGTTCTGAAAATAATCATATCGATTTATCAAGTAGTAATTATCGTTATGGTAATGAAAGAACCTCTCTATACAACCCACACCGTTGGGTTAGCGAAGCAGCTAATCAAGAAAACGGTGCTGGTACATTTGGACGACTTGCCCAGCGTAAAGTGGTTGTTCAGAAACTGCAAGCATTGGTAAATTCCAATCAATCAATTCGTGATGAAGAAGGCACAGTATTTAACTTATTAGCCACCCCAGGATATCCTGAATTAGTTGGTGAAATGGTTAGTCTAAACTATGACCGTGGGTTAACTGCATTTGTTGTTGCTGATACCCCTTCACGTTTAACACCAGATGCGACCAGTTTAAGTAACTGGGGTCGCAATATTGCCGGTGCACTGGAAGATAATGATCATGGTATTGCATCATTTGATGAATATGCTGCATTCTTCTATCCTTGGGGATACACCAGTGATAACATTGGTAATAATATAGTTGTCCCACCAAGTCATATGATGCTACGCACAATTGCATTAAATGACCAAGTTGCATACCCTTGGTTTGCCCCTGCTGGAACACGTCGCGGTGGCATCACAAATGCTACTGCAGTTGGCTATGTTGATGCAGAAGGTGAATTCAAGTCAGTTGCATTAAACACTGGGCAGCGTGACACCCTAGCATCAGTAAAAGTAAATGCTATTACATTCATTAATGGGTCTGGTTTAGTCAACTATGCTCAATATACAAGAGCCAGAAATGCAAGTGCATTAGATCGTATCAATGTAGCACGTTTAGTAGTTTATTTACGTAGGCAGTTCGATAAATTAGCAAAACCATATTTATTTGAACCAAATGACGTTCAAACACGGAATCAAATTAAAGCTGCAGCAGAAAGTTTGTTACTTGAAATAGTTGGCCAACGTGGTATCTACGACTATATCGTTGTATGCGATGAATCAAATAATACACCAGCTAGAATTGATCGGAATGAACTATACCTTGATGTTGCCATCGAACCAGTCAAGTCTGTGGAATTCATTTATATTCCGTTAAGATTGAAAAATACTGGCGAAATCAAAGGATTAGGATAATAATAGGAGTATAATAATATGGCAATATCATCATTAAGCAATTTTTCGGTACCAGTAGCAGGGTCAAATGAGACCCTGTTAATGCCAAAATTGAAATATCGTTTTAGAATTACTTTTAGTAATTTTGGTATCGATGCAGATACAACTGAACTTACTAAACAAGTTGCTGAAGCATCCCGACCAAAAATTACATTTGAAAACAAAATAATTGATGTATACAATTCACGCGTTAATTATGCGGGAAAATGGACTTGGGGCGCGATTACGCTTAAACTACGTGACGATGTTACAGGTAAAGTTAGTGATTTAGTTGGTAAACAAAACCAAAAACAATTTGATTTTTTTGAACAAAGTTCAGCCGCTTCTGCGGGTGATTATAAGTTTATGATGATTATCGAAATGTTGGATGGTGGAAACGCAGCTAGTTTCAAAGAAGATACTAGTGTAATAGAAAAATGGGAATGTTACGGCTGTTACCTAACGGACACCTCATATAATGCATTAGCATATAATGCCGCGGATGCAATGACAATCGACTTAACAATTCAACCAGATACTTGTGTTCAAATAAAAGGTGGTTCACTAGGAACCGACTCTTTTGCGTCGAATCGAAACCCTGGTACAATTGCAACATCGGTAGGTTCTTAATCAACCATAAAAAGCCCACTTCGGTGGGCTTTTTTATTTTACGGGTATTATTAAAATACTAAATAATAATATGTCATTTACACCACCTCATCAATTACAATCGAATAGTAATATATCACTTCGTAGTCAACAACACGCCTCACGGTTATTCGTTGATGACCAATTTCGCCTTGCACCAAAACATAATTTTTTATTTCATGTTGCATTTAATATAAATCAAGAAGTGTTAAAAAACATTGAATTAGTTCAAAAATACAAAAATGAAATTAATATGTTGGTTAAATCAATTGATTTGCCTAGTTTTGAAATTAAAACAACAACCTTTAACCAATACAACAGAAAAAAAATTATTCAATATCGCCATAACCCTAAAGATATAAGTATTAAATTTCACGACGATAACATGGGATTAATAAATCAGGTATGGCAAAATTATTACAGTTATTACTATGCCGATTCAACAACCGCCAAGAAGACCAGTACATTTGCAAAAAATGCAACTAGAAATTCAAGCTTTATCACTGGGGTATATGGATTAGATAATGGTAGTAATAAGCCATTTTTTAATTATATAACAATTTACCAAATGGCAAGACACGAATATGTGAGTTATAAATTAATAAATCCAATTATAACTGGATGGAATCACAACAAACTTAGTTATTCAGATGGGAACGTACGTGACTTTGATATGACTATTGGATACGAAGCTATTTCGTATGACACCGGCTTTATTACTGCTACAGAAAAACCAGAAGGGTTCGCAGAAGAACATTATGACAATACCCCATCCCCGTTAACCGCCGGGCCACAATCGGACGGGTTAAATGAATGGCTTGGTGCATCTTTTTCTAATCCGGCAGTTGATGCATGGTTGAGTAATGCTAATACAAAAGCAACACAAATTAATACATATCAGAATACTAGTACCGACAGTTCGGGCGTCTCTGTACAAAATTCCATCACATCTACCATCGGCGGTCTTAATGGGACTACATTCCCGACTGGTAATTCTAGTAGTGATAACACAAATGCAACATCGGGGGTAACTACATGACATTAAATTTACCAAAACAACCAACTACTGATTCATCAATTGAAGTTAGGGAATTTTTTGATAAATTCTATTCAAAAAAAGTGAGTTTTCCAGTACAACATATAGATGCAATTGTGGCATTCTTCATGAAACGTGATTTTGATTCAGAAAGCGCAAAATCAATTGCAATGGTTATATTAAATCAAGCACGGGAAGATAACATAAATGTGCTAACGGTAATGGATAAATTAAAAGGATTAACTGATGTCCAATTAAACTACATAATAGCACAAATTTTAAATTCATCTAGAGAAAAGACTAGTATTATTGGATATAGAATTGAATCAACATATGACGAATATGAAACAAGAAACATTTTAGTATAATATGGCACATTCGTTTGCAAAAGGCAAATTTAATATGAAAAACTCAGAGAAATATGTTGGAACAAAAATTCCTATGTATCGTAGTTCGTGGGAATTGAGTTTTATGAACTTTTGTGATAATAGTCCAAGTATACAAAAATGGGCAAGTGAAGCAATATCAATCCCATATCGTGACCCATTAACAGGCCGCCAAACAATTTATGTCCCAGACTTTTTTATCCAATACTTGGATAAAAATAACAAGCTTAATGTTGAATTAATCGAAATTAAACCAGCCAGTCAAACATTATTGGAACGTACTGGAAAAAGTGTACACAATCAAAAACAATTCATTAAAAATCAGGCAAAATGGCAAGCTGCCCAACTTTGGTGTAAACAGCAAGGTATAAAATTTAGAGTTCTTACTGAAAATGATTTATTTCATACTGGGTCACGCTAAACATACTATACTCCATTGATAAACAATATAAATACAACTATTGTAAATCAAAGGAATTAAAATGACTCGGAAACTGGAAGAAATACTGAATTTACCAGAGAGTAATGTAATAGTTAAGCAAGAACCTGTAAAAAAGAAATCAACTAATGTTACCCCTCGGAACTTTAGGAGTATGGACGATTTTGACAAAATATCAGCCGCCTTACCTAAAGTCACTGGGTTGGGAGATGTAAGTGACGATGAACTTGATGCATTGGCCCGACGTGCAACTGATGCATACGATGACCTTATGGATTTGGGTATGAATGTTGAAGCAAGATACTCGGCCAGAATTTTTGAGGTGGCTGGTGGAATGCTTAAAAATGCAATCGATGCTAAATCAGCAAAAATTGATAAAAAACTAAAAGTTATCGAACTTCAACTCAAAAAACAGAAGATAGATAATGATATAAATTCAGACGATAAAGGTCTTAATATTCAAGGTGAAGGATTTGTTGTTGCAGATCGTAATAGCATTCTTGAGAAATTAAAGAATATGAAATAAATACACTATTGGGATTACACATATGAAATCATTTAAAGAATATTTAATCGAATCAAAACAAACGTATAAGTTTAAAATTAAGCTCGTTGGTGAATACGCCAACGACACATCTGATAAATTAAAAGTAGCATTGGACAAATTTAATGTTGACTCTATTTCGAACGGCAAAGAAACGCCAATTCAAGAAAAACAAATAGAGTTCCCATTACACACAAATGTTAGAGTTACAATTTTTGATGCTGAATTATTATACCCGGCAACAAATATTGAAATACAAAGTTTGGTAGCAGCCGCATTGAACTTACCACATGACTGCATAAGAATTCGGTCATTGGCTGATGAAAATGAAAATGAACTTAACCATCAACACGATGAAAAAACTGGCAAATCATTGTTAGGAACTGATTATGATAAAGAAAATAATCAAGACCTGGTCGGTGATACGCACGTTATGAATTTACTTAAAGAATTAAATAAAACTAAACATGCTGGTGAACAGTATAAAGGAGTTAACGATAAAATATTGGCTGAAAAAGTACCAGTCGAAAAAAAGTCATGCTCCAACGGATGATAAAAAATGGAACTAAAAGTACTATTGGTTCAACCACCCATCAATAACAAACAAAAATAGGAAAATAAGATGAATTTTAATAATTTATATAAAAAAATATCTAATATCGATTCCGGGGTAGTTAATGAATGTTCGTGCGACAATACTGGCCCAGCAGAACATACACAACCTGATTCGGTAAATATGAATATATCTTTTAATGGTCAAGGTTCTGGTGGTATCCGTGATTTAATGGACATTTTACGTAATATTGAAACAACTGGTCAAGGAGATGCAAAAATTATTGTTGGTGAGCCACGTACTGATTCAGAACCAATGATTATTGATACTAGCACCATGCATGAGTTAGAACCATCGAGTATTGACATGGATCCATCCGATGAAATCATTGACGATAGTTTTGCTAATTCAACCGCCGATAAAATAGATCCAATGAAATATGCAATCGACGCCGTTATCGCAACAGGTGACGATTTATCTAGTAAAGGTAAAGGGGCATTAAAAGCAAACGGTGGAGAAAATCCTTGGAATGTAGATGCGAGCTTGATAAAACATTTATCAGAACTTTATGAAACCATAAAAACCAAGACATTGAATGAAACCCGCAATCTACCTGGTTATGGAGACGAAGCTACATGGGGAGGTAGAACACCGTATGGCGATGACGATGACGTTGAAGCATATGGTATAACAAGAACTGTCGACGAAGTGGAAATTGATCTACCATCAAACTTAGAACAAGTTGTACCGTCTGGATTTTTAAGTGTAACATATGAATTTAACGAACATGGTAATTTAGAACTTCATAAAGTTGAATCTTATGACGAAGAAAAAAATGAAATGGTTGATGTGACTAAATTTAAAGAATATTTGAAAAACCCGATTTGGGCGTGGATCGAAAAAAATGATTTAGACAATTATGATGATGACTATAAACGCTATTGGCAGATCGAAAAAAATGATTTAGACAATTATGATGATGACTATAAACGCTATTGGAAGTATGATGGTCCTTACTCTTACTAGTAAAAAATAATAAAATTACAAAAAACGGGTTATATGCCCGTTTTTTTATGTAAATACTGTTATGGCTAGAAACGTAGATAATGCTCTAACTAAGAGAGCACACATAAAACAACAGTGGACTGAACAGCAAATACAAGACATGATTTCTTGTATGGATCCAGAATTTGGATACTTATATTTTGCTAAAAACTTTTTTCACATTCAACACCCAGTTAAGGGAAAATTATTATTTGACCCGTTCGAATATCAACTAAATCTTTTAAATAGCTATCATTCCTATAGATTTAATATTAATATGCTGCCCAGACAGAGTGGGAAGTGTTTGACGAAAGAGATAAATATACGTATCAAACATAAAGACACAGGTGAAGAATATGATATACCAATCGGCGATTTTTTTGAAATGCAGCGAAATAATAGCATCAAGTAGCAAGTACAGCATTCAACATAATGTTATTGCAAAGGGGATACGTAATGAAGTTTATGAAATAACTAATACATTTCCTCTTAATGTTTCTTTTTCAAAAAGAATATATGCTATTGTTAATCAAACAGATTGCAAGTGTAAATCTTGTGGAAAGATTCATGGCGATTATACAAAAGATTATTGTTCTAATAAATGTTATCAAACAGTAAGATTAGACTCAAAAATTGATAAACATGAGTATGAATTAAAAAAATGCATAGCTGCAGGCGAAAAGAAGTTTAAAGATAAAATAGAAGGATATGATTATCAAGTATGTGAAATATGCGGAGCTAAGACAGGTGATTTAGGTACTCATATTATGATCCATGATGTTACATCTGCCGAATATAAATTGAAATATAATGTAGATAAATTAAAACCTATTAAGCATTGTAAAATACGTCAGGGTAAAAATAACCCTGCGTATCACCATAATGGAAAATATTCGGCATGGAGTAAAAATTTTATTCATGGGTATGATAAAGAGCGACATGCTGAACATAAAACAAATCATTCTAAATTTATGAAAAATTATGACAATAGCATTTTTAAATTATCGTATTGGTTAAATATTGCTGATGGTGATGAAGTAGTAGCAAAAGAGTTATATACAAAATCACAAACTAGAGATATAAATTGGTTTATAGAAAAGTATGGCGAAATTGATGGTATTAATAAACATAAAGAAAAAATAAAAAAATGGAGTAAAACATTTAAAAAAGCTAGCTATTCAAAAATATCACAAGAATTATTTGCTGAAATAGCTACACATATTGATTGTACAAATGTGTATTATGCAACATTTTTGCGAGAAGATATGACATCATATAAAAATAAAGAATATACTTTAGAGCTTGCTAACACGTATGTTAGACCAGATTTTATCGATACTAATCTTAAAAAGGTTATAGAATTTGATGGAGACTATTGGCATTCTCCTGCAAAAACCAACCCTGCACGAGAACTATTAAGAGACAATATCATTAAACAGGCCGGATATGACATTATTCATGTTAATGAATACGAATACAAAAACAATAAACAACAGGCAATACAACAATGCTTAAACTTTCTGAAACAATAAATCGAAAATTTACTCAAATATACGATGCATCTGAGTGGTTAATAGAAACTGATACTGGGTGGGAATCTATGGTTGATGTAAAACAGACTATAGAATATGAAATTTGGAGATTAGAACTCGATAATGGACAATTTTTAGAATGTGCAGATGACCACATAGTATTTCGTAAAGATTATACCGAAGTATTTGTAAAAGATTTGCAGTTAAACGATGAGATTATTACAAAACACGGCACGGCTAAAGTTATTTCGGTAATTAATACATTGGATACTGATAATATGTATGATATTGAAGTTGATTCGAGTAATCATAGGTTTTACTCAAACGATATACTAAGCCATAATACCACCTGCGCATCAGCATATTTACTTTGGTATGCAATGTTCCACCCAGACCAAACTATCTTGGTCGCAGCACATAAATTTACCGGCGCACAAGAAATCATGCAACGGATTAGATATGGTTATGAATTATGTCCTGATTTCCTACGTGCTGGGGTAGTCAGTTATAATAAAGGTAGCATGGAATTTGATAACGGCTCACGCATCATAAGTCAAACAACTACCGGTACAACAGGGCGTGGTCTTTCAATATCATTATTATATTGTTTAGATGGCGAAACATCATTTGTCAAAATTAGAAATAAAGCCACCCTTGTGGAAGAAGATATATGCTTAAAAGATCTTTATATTAAACTACTAAATCCATTGCGAGTAATTTCATAATGTCGCACGATGAATTTACTTTAGTATAAATATTTTTATGAAAACTAAATTAGAAACATTTATTAAGCGAAATAGACGGCGAAATGCACATTTATATCTACCTGGATTGGTAGATAATGTTGATTTCATTACTTGCCCTGTTAGTAATGAACGATTGCTGGTGATAAAAACAACATACATTATAAAAATTCTTGAAATGACTGTTGATGAATATGACAACTTGTATCCAGGAGTTCGTGGAATGTCCCCTGCCTTTCTCACCAATATAAAAAATGGATTAGCAGTGCTCGATGAAGCAACAGGAATGTCAAAATATGAAACCGCACAAATAAAAGCCCGTGCTACATTACGACAAGTAGACCATACCGGAAAATCTGGGTATAAACGTAAAGGTGAAAAAACCAGAAACACCCATATGAATAAGGTTGATGAATTGGGAAGAAATGGGTACCGTAGACAAGCCAATTATCGATTAACTACGGTATTGCCAAATGGATTAACTATTGAACAAAATGCCCATGTAAAACAAAAAGCAACCCTTATGAAAAACAACATATCTGGGACGGGTGGTGCAAGTAAGGCGTCAATTAAAGCTTTAACACCTATCATAAATCTGTTGTCTGAGCATAACGTAATTTTTTATTTTGATAAACAAGAATATTGCTTTAAAGACCCGGATACTGGTAATCATTATTTTTGGGATTTAACAATTCCCAGTATTAATGCAACCATTGAGTATCAATCAAATGCTTGGCATGCTGATCCAGCTATGCCTGATAATTTGTGGGACACATGGAAACCACCACGCGGTAAAACAAAAACTGCCGCCGAAGTATTAGAATATGATTATAACAAAGCACGAATACTACATAAGCATCGCGGATTTGTGACTTATTATGTGTGGGAAAACACATATAAACAGGATGTTGAGGATATACTATGTTTGTTGAAAACACTGAATATGAAATTCTAACCCCAGATGGATGGAGAGATTTCCGGGGTATAACACAACTTAAAAATAAAGTTACTTATAAATTAACATTAGAAAATGGGGGTGTAATTAATGCTACCCCCGGGCATTACTTTTTTAACAATAATAATAAAATTAAATTATCAAATTTAGCAATTGGTGATTATGTCGACACTACAAACGGAAGTTTGCAGATAATATCAATAACGATGTTTAAAGAAACTGATGTGTATGATATTGTAGAAGTGGCCCAGCCACACCATCAATATATTGTAAACTCTTGTATTATAACAAAAAATTGCGATGAGTTCAGCTATGTGCAGCCAAATATTGCAAATGAATTTTGGACATCTATCTCCCCGACATTAGCGACGGGTGGTCGCGCTATTATCACATCAACCCCCAATTCAGATGAAGACCAATTTGCTCTTATATGGAAAGAAAGTAAAGATATATTCGATGAATATGGAAATGAACGTACGGATGGTATAGGAAGAAATGGATTCTATAGTTTTAAATCAGACTGGTGGGAACACCCAGACCGTGATGAAAACTGGAAAAAAGAAGAAATCGGTCGGATAGGGGTTGAAAGGTTCCGTCGCGAATTTAATTGTCTGGCGCATCATAATGGTATAACAGTACAAGATACAGACGGCAATATTTTTCAAATCACAATTGGGGAGTTGTATGACTCTCTGCAGGGGTATTAAATGAACCCCATATTTAAAACAAACACATTGGGATATAAAGTATTAACACCGTCTGGATTTCAAGATTTTGCCGGGGTTAGTATGATGAATATAACACATACTGTTAGATTAACTTTTGAAAATAATGCATTGGTAGAATGCACACCCAACCATAAACTTTATGTATCAGAAACCACGACAAAAACTGCTGATGAATTAAACATTGGTGATTCTGTAATAACATCAACTGGAAATTTACGATTGTTACAGAAAGAACCGACTGGGCATAAGGAACCGGTTTATGATTTAATTGAAGTTGAAAATGGGCATAGGTATTATGCTAATAATATTTTATCATCGAACTGCGAATTTTTGGTATATGATGAAACATTAATTAACAGTATTAAACTAACTGAAATGCTTGGCATAGAGCCAATATTTAAGATGGGACAAGTCAGGTGGTATAAAAAACCATCTGCGGGACATATGTATTTAATTGCATTGGACCCAAGTTTGGGGACTGGCGGGGATTATGGCGGTATTCAGGTGTTTGAATTGCCTAGTTTCACCCAGATAGCAGAATGGCAACATAATTTAACACCGATACATGGACAATGTAAAATATTGCGTGATGTATTGCGATATATTCAAGATGAAATTGGGGGTGGGAATAGTATATATTGGTCTGTTGAAAATAATACTATTGGTGATAGCGCGTTAGTTACAATTGAAAATTTAGGGGAAGAATCATTTCCTGGTTTATTTTTAAGTGAGCCATTGCGTAAAGGTCATGTTAAAAAATTTAGAAAAGGATTTAACACAACATTTGGTAATAAGATTTCGTCGTGTGCTCGATTAAAATTTCTTATTGAAGAAGATAAAATGGTGATTAATAGTCGGATGTTAATAAGTGAATTGAAAGGATTTATTGCATCGGGTGTTAGTTTCAAAGCAAAACAAGGGCATCATGATGATCTAGTATCTGCTGTATTATTAATTATTAGAATGAGTGTAGTATTATCTGAATGGGACCCTAATGTATTTGACTCATTGTGTATTGATATTATGCATGACGAATGGGAAGCCCCACTTCCTATATTTATTTCTTCTGGATTCTGATAAATACAAGATGGATAATAATTTAGATAAAATTGCAACCGATTTATATGGTAAAATACAAACTAGGTTCCCAAATATTAAAATTGGGGATGAGAATGCGCAGGTCTTGAGTAAAAAGAGTGACATTCCAAAAGCCAGATTTTTTGAATTTCAGTATAAAGAGCATGGTAACCCACTTGGTACAATTGCTATTACGTTAGATGATGATGATGGTGTAGTTATACAGGTTAGCGGTGAGTTAGCAAATAATACCTCCTCATTGTACCATAATGCTTATAAATTTATACGGTCATTTAGAAAGTTTGCAAAGAATCGGTTGTTAAATTTTGACGTGCAGAATATCGGAAAAAGTAATCTTGATAAACGTGATTATATGTTTCAAGCAAAACCAAAAGTAATACCAGTTGAACTACCAAAGGAAACGCAAATAATGGAAAGTAAAATGTTTGGCACTGGTCGGATTAGTTATCAAGACATTGGTGATTCCCGTGTAATAGTAAAACATAATCAGTCAATAAATCCAGATATTGCTGGGGCAAGATCTATGCACATTGAAAGTATTTTTGTTGAAAATTCTGATGGTGAGAGATTCAAATACCCATATAAACATTTGAATGGTGCGCGTGCGTTGGCAGAACATGTAAACCATGGTGGCACCCCATACGATTCTATCGGAAAACATATTACTGGGTTAAGTGAAGAATTATCACAGTTGCGTAAATTTAAGAATTATGTTGGACGTCAGACGCAAATTTCAGAAGCAATGGGTTCAGTAACCGATAAGGTATTGGAACGAATTGCCAACATTAAAAAAGAAGTTCAAGGATTGCAACGTAGTTCTTATTACGAAAGTTTTGTGGAATCATTTGAAGAAAAACGTGAACAAATAATCCCAGAAGATGTGATGAATGATTGGGTTGACAGATTGACAATAAAAACATTTAATGAAGAATTAACCGAAGTTTTTCCATATCTATATAATATTGTTGAAACACAACTGCTTCCTATACGTGAATTAAATGCAGATGATTTATTAGCTGAAGCATTTGGACAAAAAGGGTTAGCACAACGATTGAAAAATAAACATGGTATTGATTTATCTGCACAAGAGCAAGAGTGGATTACACGTTCAACGGAAACTGCAAAAAGACATAAAGAAGCAGAAGAAGATGAAGCAGCACGTGCCGCTGAATGGAAGGAAAAATTTGGTAAAAAATCTTCATCATTAACACCAGAGCTTAAATTCGAAACATTCATTGAACAACTGGTTACCGAAGATAAAGATACGTTATTTAGTTTAATACCGGGTACAAAAAACCATGCAATAAATGATTTTAATATGTTATTATCATCCGAAATGGTGGGTGGGGTTGCTGGGATACTGGCACTAAAAGGCTTGATTGATGACCCGGAATTAACCTCTAAAATTGAAGTATTGAAAACGGATAAAGAAGTACGTGACGAAATTAAACAATATATTTTGGATAAAGAACCAAAATTGTTAAAAATGTTGCCGAAACTAGACGCCAAAGAACCAGAAAAAATAGGTGGCGAACAACCCAACAGTGAACAAATGCCATTACCAGAACCAGATACATCCCCTGAAATGACACCACCTGCTGCAAGTCCTGATAATAACCAACCACCACTGGCAGAAGGATGTGGTAAAAAAACTAAAATGAAAGCCACCTTTATTAAAGCAAAAGCGGCAGGTGCAAAGTTAGACACCCCATTTGCGGAAGGTATGACAATATTGGATGCAATTAAAGAATGTGGATTAAATCCATCTGAATGTGGATACGTTGATGAACCCCAGAATGGGATTACTGAACTATTAAAAATTATTTCAGGATTCTGGAATAAAGAAGATAAAAATTTCACAATTGGTGGAACACGCGCAAAAATAAAAGTCGTTAAAGCATTTGAAGATGGTGATTGCCCATCTGCAACTAAGCAAGATGTCAAACGAGTATTACTGTTGATTGACAAAAAAGATCCAAGTGGGAATTCGGACAACGCGGCGGATGCAATCACTGGGCAGCATGACAGTAGAGAAGATGCATTGGCTAGCAATATTAAATTTATGCAAGAACAGCCAATCACTGAAAATGAATTATACCAGATTAAAAAAAATGCTGGGTTAGACTAAGGAATACAGACATATGAAAAAACTTACAGAACAACAATTATTGGAATCCGTTCGTTGCGGGAATACAGTGATCACATATTAGAAGATGGGATGGCAAAAAACGTGGGCACAGCTGTTGGTAATGTTGTGCAAGGTGTAAAAAATACTGCTAGTGCTGCATATGATTCTATAAAAAATACTGCTAGTGGTGCATATGATTCTATAAAAGATGCAGTATCTGATTTTGGAAAAGGATATGATTCAGCAACCAATCAACCAGAACCTGAAAAAACACAGACAGTCAATTTTGACTGGAATGATAAAGCTGCAATAAAAGCATTTCAATCAACACATAAACAGTTAGATGGGAAACCACTCGTAGTTGATGGATTGATTGGTCCACAAACATTGCAAGCATTGGCAACTGCTGGAATACAACCACCCCCAGGTTTCAAAAGGGTGGACAAAAAAGCTGCACGGGTTGCTCCCCGGGTACAACAACAAACAACAGGCCCAGAAGACAATGAAATTGCTGATTTAAATAAAAGAATAGCAGCACATCAACAATGGTTCGCCCAACATCGAGCAGTACCCCCACCACAATTATATCACTCACAAGAGCAATTGGATAAGTGGTTTCCGTTGAATAATTGGTCAAGTACCCATCAATCAGACCTTAATGAACCGATAAAAGAAACAGTTACGTTTAATCAAGAAGCTACGTTGGCTAGAATTATTGAACTGGCAAAACGTTAAAAAACACTTGACACATTAGCCAACAATTGATACACTATGCATTGTTGGCTGATATCAAATTATCTTGTTAAAAATTTTAGTTGACAAGATAAATAGATTAGGGTATTATATACACTCTAAAGTTAGATAAACATGATGTTTATCATTTAGGCAAACATAAAGTCCAATATAGGCATTTAAAGGGAATTAAATAATATGGCAACACTAGCAGAAATCCGCGCAAAATTAAAACAATCTGAATCACGCGGTTCAGATGGCTCACAAAGAATCTCCTCAGACAATTCAATCTATCCATTCTGGAACATTCAAGAAGGAAAAGAATCAGTATTTCGATTCTTACCAGACGGCGATCAAAACAATACATTTTTTTGGGTTGAACGCGCAATGATCAAACTGCCATTTGCTGGCATCAAAGGCGATACTGAAAGTAAACAAGTTACAGTACAAGTACCATGCGTTGAAATGTATAATGATGGTTCAGTATGCCCAATTCTTTCAGAAGTTCGTGCGTGGTTTAAAGACCCAGCATTAGAAGATATGGGTAGAAAATATTGGAAGAAAAAATCATATATCTTCCAAGGATTTGTAACAGAAGATGGGTTGAATGAACAAGAGAAACCAGAAAATCCTATTCGTAGATTTGTAATTGGCCCACAAATTTTTACACTAATTCGTTCAGCATTGGTTGATCCAGAGTTAGAAGAACTTCCAACTGATTACATCAACGGTATTGATTTCCGTTTGAAAAAAGGTAGCAAAGGTGGATACGCTGATTATTCAACCTCGAATTGGGCACGTCGTTCACGGCCATTGAGTGAAGGTGAACAATCTTCTATAACCACGTTCGGGTTGTATAACTTATCAGAATTTTTGCCTAAAAAACCTAATGAAGTAGAACTTAAAATCATTAAAGAAATGTTTGAAGCATCAGTAGATGGTGAGGCATTTGATACAGGACGCTGGGGTCAATATTATAGACCAGCTGGTATGAGTCAACAAACAGGTGACCCAGTTAAATCTACTACTGGAACCGTCAGTGTACCTCCTACACCACCAGTTACTAATACACCAATTACTCCATCCGCCCCAGTGAATGTCACTGAATCTACCACATCAAGTGGTGATAACAGAGCAGCTGATATACTAGCGATGATACGTAATCGTAATCAAGCTCAGTAAGAACTATCATTTAGTAGGGAGAATTGTTCTCCCTACTTTTTCAAAACATGGAGAGTTTGCATGGCAACTAAAGCCTTTGATTTAACAAAATTTAGAAAAACCCTCACAAAAAGTATTGAGGGATTGGGTGTGGGATTTAATGATCCTACGGATTGGGTTTCAACTGGTAATTATGCACTTAATTACAAAATTAGCGGTAATTTTAAACATGGGATTCCACTTGGGAAAGTTACCGTATTTGCTGGTGAAAGCGGGTGCCTTCCAGAAAGTGCTGTAGTAAAAATACGATATAGTGAAAAATAATTTTTGTATTTGAACCCGTCTCTCCGGCAACTGATAAATATTCTTTTAATGGGATTTATCAGTATGATGAGTAAACAGGTAACAAAATTTTTAAATTATAAAATAGCAAAACAAGTATTAAAAGATAAAACAATAACCGAGTATCATATAGTACGACTTGACAAACTGTTTGATGAAATTCCCGTATCTAATTTATATGATTGGGTTGAAACTATTTCTAAATTCATTTTATATGATTTAAATAATTATAAAGGTAGAATCAACCGATTGAAAAAAATACTTAATGGAAGTGATTATTCTTATTTTTTGAGATATGGCCGGTCATATGTTGCTATTAAGCAAGATCATAGTATTCGTAAAACAAAGCATTTTAAAAATAAAAATTCATATTGGACTAGCTTAGGATTTTCAGAAGCAGAAGCAGTTGAAAAAGTTAAAGAAATTCAACAAAACAACGCCGCAAAAGCAGTTGTACTATTGCGAGGAACCAATATATATTCTTCTCGTTCATTAGTTTTTTGGATGAGAAAGGGATATTCCGAAGAAGATGCTAGAAATGAAGTGAAACGGGTGAATTCAACTAACGGTATTGCTTACTATGTAAAAAAATATGGCGAAGAAGAAGGAAAACGATTGTATGATATTCGGTTAAAAAAATGGTTAGCCACATTAGATGCTAAAACAGCAGATGACAAGGTGATGATCAATAAAAAGAAAGGACCTAGTATTGAAGGAAATATGGCTAGGGGACTATCATTAGAAGATGCAACCGCCAGATATCAAGATCATTGCATGAAAATGAAAAATAAAAAAAATCAATCATTTTCTAAAATTTCGCAAGATTTATTTAACCGTTTGGAACAACATCTGCTTGGTACTTGCTATTATCAATTTAAAAATTATGAATATAATATTAGTGGATTCAGAGTTGATTTTTATCACAAAGAATCTGGTACAGTAATAGAGTTTTATGGTGATTTTTTTCATAGAAATCCCATTCTTTTTGAAGAAGATTATGAATGTTTTGGAAAAACATCTAATGATGTTTGGCAATATGATGAAATGCGAACTAACATCATAAATCAACATTCATTAGTTTCTTCTTTAATAATAGTGTGGGAAAGTGAATATAGGAAAAATCCCGTAGAAACAGTAAAAAATTTATTATCCAAAATAGGAGAAAAATATGTTTGTTGAAAAGAAAGTCACCGTTGGTGAATTAAAAGAATTATACGACAGTGGCAAATATAATATTGAAATTGATACACCGGATGGGTATCAATCAATCGGTGGGTGGTTCGACAAAGGTAAATTGCCAATGGTGAATATTGGTACTGATACCTATAATACTATTTGTGCAACTAACCACATGATTCAAACCCCTGACTTAGGGTGGGTGTTAGCAGATGAATTATCCCCGGGGGATGTTATTTTAACTGAGTCGGGTGAAGAAGCTGTTATTTTCAAAGCACCAGTTGACCCGCAGGAATGCTATGATTTTGAAGTGCTACATCCAAATCATCGGTATTGGGGGGATGGAATTTCTAGTCACAATAGTGGCAAAAGTTTTATTTGTGCTGGCAATGTGATTAGAAACGCACAAGAACAAGGCATTTATGTAGTGCTTATTGATTCTGAAAACGCATTGGATGAAAAATGGCTCAAGGGCGTTGGTGTCGATACTAACGAAGATAAACTTCTTAAACTTAATATGGCAATGATCGACGATGTTGCAAAAACAATTAGTGAGTTTATGAAAGAATATAAAACCATACCAGAAGATGAAAAACCAAAAGTTTTATTCGTAGTGGATAGCTTGGGTATGTTATTAACCCCAACTGACATTAAACAATTTGACGATGGTGACCTCAAAGGTGACATGGGTAGAAAACCGAAAGCATTGACGGCATTGGTTAGAAATTGTGTAAATATGTTCGGTTCGCAGAACGTTGGTTTGGTAGCAACTAATCATAGTTATGCCAGTCAAGATATGTTCGATCCAGATGATAAAATTTCCGGCGGCCAAGGATTTATCTATGCTAGTTCAATTGTCGTAGCAATGCGTAAATTGAAACTTAAAGAAGATGATGACGGAAATAAAATTAGTGATGTTACCGGTATTAGAGCACAATGTAAGATTATGAAAACCAGGTACAACAAACCATTCGAACAAGTTGAAATTAAAATACCATATGAGACTGGAATGAATCCATATAGTGGGATGGTTGAATTTTTTGAATCTCAACACATGTTGACCAAAGATGGTAATAGTCTACGCGCAGATTATTTGGATGGTACTACAATTAAACAATACAGAAAAGAATGGGTCAAAAATACAAATTCATGTTTAGATAAACTAATGGATGATTTTGTTAATAAACCAGCAAATACTACTACAAAAGAGGAAGTTGTCGAAAATGTTGAATGAGACACAAATTAATGAAATGTGGATGCTGTTTGCAGATTATATCGAAAAAAAACAATTAGATATCGTTGCAGAACGATATATCGATATGTTAGCTGACTTCGGGGTCCCTGATAGGATTTTCCAAAGTGCAACCGGTAATGATTCGATTATCGATCGAGCAATTACATATTATCTCGAAACCGAGGACGAATCATCCGAAGATGACGATGACTATAATGAACTTGATTTTTAATGAATTGGTATTCTATCATCATAAAAAACATTACTAAATTACCAGACTGTATCAATTACTACGAAACCCAGTTAATTGATGCATCAGCCGAATGCAAGTTGTCTGGGAATTTAGAAAAAGCTGCGGCAGCAATGCCTGGCATCGTTGAACATAGATATAATCAACTTCAAGAAATTGATGCAATTTTAGAACATCTTAATATCGAATTACGTCGTATAAAGTCGGATTGTTTCAGACGATATCTTGAAACATATAACCGTATCTTAACACAGAAAGAATGCGATAAATTTGTGGATGGCGAATCATCCGTGGTTGATTTTGAAATAGTAGTGAATGAATTTGCATTACTAAGAAATAAATGGTTGGGGATAACTAAAGCACTGGACCAGAAACAGTGGCAAATCACAAATATTGTGAAATTACGTGTTGCTGGTATGGAAGATGCCACTATTTAATGTGAAGTCAAGTATATCAGATATACTTGACTTCTACTTACAATTATTTTATAATGTGTTACATGAATACAATTGACCAATACATTACTATTATCGCAATACGATGTTCTGGGCTGGATTCCAAAACACTTGCTAGATTCCATGGGTTAGAATCAACAATAAAAACCCATGGCTTCTTAACAGAAGGTCAATCCAAATTTTGTATTAATTTGATTGAACAAAATAAAGAGATTATACAAGAATCTATTCCTGAAATTATAGAAGCATTAAAAAATCCAACTTGGTCACGGGAATTTAGACAATTGGATAATGTAAAAACTGTTGAAATTGTATCATCTACAAAAACTAGATATATCGTGATTACGTCTACCTATTCTAATTCATTTAGAAAATTAATGACGTCGATTGATGACATTATTACATTGACTACGATCACGAATGGTAAGTGTTACAAAGCACAACTAACCGAACATAACTTACATGTCATAGTTAGAAAATTGCAGCCACATGGATTTTCCATAAGTGATGAAATTATGTCTTACTATGATATAATAAATTCGTGGGACTATAATACTGAATCTTCACAATTTTTCTTTGACAATATTATAGATAAATCAGTGATAATAAATGATATTGGTCAGGAATCATTGGATGATTTATTAATAATTAAAGATCGTAGTTTACGGTATCAATACTTTGTCAAAAATGATATTAATAATAAATCGTCTACCCATACTACCATTGCCGATGTATTAGCTGACAGAACATCACCAAAAATCTGGATAGATAATACTACAGTAACATTAAGTAAATTAATTAGCAGTGTAATTCGATTAAAAAGAACCCCGATACTTTTCATATTTGATAAAAGTAATATTAAAAACGTGACCGATGATATGCGAGTTGTATCTAACGCATTAAAAGAAAACAATATAACCGATAAGATAGGTACCTATTTTAGAGTGACAAATACTGCAGATGGTAAAATATTCAATGAGTTTATTCGTGAAAACCAATATAACTCATGGCTAGATAAAACAACAAATGTCGGTATGATTGATGTAAACACATTACCAAAATTTTTATTAGCCAGTGACTGGGCCCCAATGGTAATAATATCAATTGGAATTAATTTACGTAATAAAGCATTATTGTATGCAAACCGGTGTGACTTGATTATAACATATTCAAAAAACGAACCATTAATTTATTCAAAAAATTGGTGAAAAATAATTTTCAGGATGAAAAGCACACATGCCAGTAAGATTAGTTATCAAAGATGAAGTAAATATAAAATTTGAAAATTTGCCACTCGACGCCAGAAAAAAATTGACAGCAACATTCAAATACGAAATACCATACGCAAAGTATCATCCTGCATATAAATTGGGTCGCTGGGATGGATATGTAAGTTTATTTGGATTAGGTGGAAATGGGTTTCTAAATCAATTAGAAACAATTCTAGAAATTCTATATAAAATGGGAATACAAATCGATGAAGTCATTGATGAAAGAACACCAGTTACCCTGCAATTTGATAAAGTAACCGAAACATATTGGGCAGACCAAGGCAAAGTATGGCCCGATGGACACACAGAAGAAGGCACCGCCATCATGCTTCGGGATTATCAAGTTGACGCAATTAATAAATTTTTGGAAAATCCACAAAGTCTTCAAGAGATTGCAACTGGGGCAGGTAAATGCCAAACCTATGATTCTTTGCTATCAATAACGATTGACGACAGCAGTGAGTTTGGGTCCTTTTTAATAAAAAATAATTAAAGAAAAAACATGGATGTTACCATAGAACTAGGAAAGTTATGTGAATTAGCTGCACAATTTAAAAACCAGCAATTAATACACAATCAAGAAATTAATATACAAGACTTACAATGCTATATTTCAACCCCATCTGGGGTAACCCTGATCAATCATGTTATAAAAAAAGAAGGTCTTACCGGGATTAAACTAACACTAGAAAATAACGCAATTGTCAAATGTGCAAATAAACATATATTGCGCTCCAATATGGGTGATGTATTTGCTGATACTTTACAAATAGGTAATAGTATTGACACAATTGATGGTCAACAAATAGTAACTGATATATTACCTATCACAGATACAACGTTTTATGATATTGGGATTGATGCACCACATCTATATTATGACCATCAAGGTATAGTTCATCATAACACAATAACAACTGCAACACTTTCACAACTTTGTGAACAGTATGGCAGAACTATAACAATTGTTCCTAATAAATCATTGGTTGAACAAACAGAAGAAGATTTTATAAATTGCGGGTTGGATGTCGGGGTATATTATGGTGATAGAAAAGAACTTTATAAAACACACACCATTTGCACTTGGCAAAGTTTAAACATACTAGACAAAAAAAGCAAAAATAATAATCACGATATAGTAACATTGGCTGAATTTTTAAACGATGTGAAAGCCGTAATTGTTGATGAGTGTTTTTCTGGAGATAGCAAGGTATTAACCCCAGATGGGTACAAACCAATAAAAGATATTGTACCAGGTGACAAGGTAATTAATTATTCTGAAGAATCTACCGATTTTAAAACAGATGTCGTAATTAAACAACATATAAATTTATCTAATTCAGATACCGAATTAATGTATGAATTGGAATTTACTAATGGCTCAAGTATTAATGTCACTGGGAATCATAGATTCTTGACAACAGACGGATGGGTCCGCGCTGATGAGTTGGATACAAAACACGCGATAATATCTACTGATTATATGAGATTAATTAACCGGGTGGAAATAAAAAAACCAGTCAACATTTACAACTTGCATATTGAACAAGACCATAACTATATTGTTGACGGCGCTGTTGTCGCTAATTGTCATATGGCAAAGGCTGATGTATTGAAAAACTTATTAACACAAAACTTGTGTAATGCACCAATCCGTTGGGGATTAACTGGTACTGTACCAAAAGAAAAATATGAATACGAAAGTATTTTTGTTAGTCTTGGTCAAGTAGTCGGCGGCATCAAAGCACACGAATTGCAGGAAATTGGGGTATTATCACAGTGTCATGTTAATATTAAACAATTATTAGATATTCCAGAATTTAAAGCATATTCCGATGAATTAAAATACCTAGTTACTGATGAAAATAGAATGCAATACATTAGCAATATGATAAAAGAAATATCATTGACTGGTAATACGTTGGTTCTAGTTAATAGACTTGACACTGGCAATTTTATAATAAATGAAATCGAAGATTCCGTTTTTATACATGGTTCAGTAAAAACAAGGGATAGGAAAGAAGAATATGATGAAGTTAAAACAAGTGACAATAAACTTATTGTTGCTACTTATGGAGTGGCTGCTGTTGGTCTTAACATTCCAAGGATTTTTAATTTGGTATTGTTGGAACCCGGCAAAAGCTTTACACGTGTTATCCAATCTATTGGGAGAGGCATTAGAAAGGCACAGGATAAAGACTTCGTACAAATCTGGGACATCACTTCCACGTGTAAGTTTGCGAAGCGTCACCTTACTGAAAGAAAAAAATTCTATAAAGATGCAAAATACCCGTTTACGGTAGAAAAAATAGATTGGTCAAAATAGGAAAAAGTATGAGAATTTTAACATTAGATAATAAAGCATTTTCATTGAATAACTTACCAGAAGAAGTCGACGATACAACTAGATTTGCAGTATTGGATAACAGTAATATATTAGACCCAGATTTCTACTTTGTCCCACTTATATTTCTAGAATCATTCAATTCACCAGCAATGGTTCTAAAAATAGGTGATACAAAAATATCAATGCCACTTGATTGGTGTATAGCAGTCGGGGACAGTAGTACATCAACTAATATAGAAGTACTACCGTTGACAAGTCTAAATGATAGAGGATTTGAGGCGCTAATATATAACCCACTAAGCGCCCATCGGTTAGACTTTAAACCAGCGGAAATTGTTAATTTCTATAATGATGTAAAATGGTATTTTCCAAAAATGAAAAATGGTCAATTGCTGGCTACCCCACTACAATTTGGCAAAAACCCAGAATGTGCATATTTCGTTAAAGAAGTACCTAGACAAAATGAAATCATTTATTTAGATAAATTATTATAAAATAACACAGCTGGCTCACCAGAGAACTTGGTTTATTCCAGAAAACTAAGAAATGGAGATCCTCTTTACTATCATCAACTAATATGGTATAATATGGGACGTAATAAACATATAGACCTTTTTAAAGATATGATTCCAGCAGTTGACCTTGGGATCAAAGAATTATGGGATGCATCAACCGATGAAGGAAAAAAAGAAATTGCAGGGGATTTATATAACCTCAACCGATATATCAGTAGTGTAAAAACTAATAATCGGGTAGTACAAGAACATTATGTGTTAACTGTGAACGAATTTTATAATAAGCATTGGCACATTTTACAAAAACACCCAAAATTGTTGTGGTTGTTGTTATGTCTATGTAAATTAGATGGCAACACATATTATCATGAATGGATAGGTAATAAAAAGAAAACTGATAATTCAGATAAAAAAATAAAATTTTTATCTGAATTATACCCAACTAAAAAACTTGACGATATAGAAGTACTATCAAAGTTACTTAATGATAATGACATGAAAAATCTCGCTAATGATATGGGACTTTCAAATAACGATATTAAAAAACTGTTTTGATGATTACTAAACCATATGTATGCAAATATTGCAATCGTGGATATACCCGCGAAAGTACTTTACATACCCATGTATGCGAACAAAAACGCCGTTCATTGGCACAACATGAAAAACATGTGGTAATCGGGTTTGATACTTACAACCGGTTCTATAAACGTACACAAAATATGAAACATTCTAAAACATATGACGACTTTATCAAAAGTCCATATTATAATGCTTTTGTAAAATTCGGAAGTTTTGTTAATAACGTAAACCCATTATACCCAAATCATTTTATTGATTATGTAATTAATAGCGGTGTTAAACTCGACCATTGGTGCCGCGATGAATTATATGATAAGTATGTATTGGAACTCATCAAAACAGAAAATGTAGAAACCGCATTGGAACGAAGTATTAATCATATGATGTCATGGGCTAAATCTACTGATTCGACGTGGAATCAATACTTTTCATGTGTCAGCCTTCCACGAGCAACCTACGATATAAAAGATGGTAAAATTAGCCCCTGGTTAATATTACATTCAAAATCAGGCAAATCATTATTACAGAATATGAACGACGAGCAATTAATAATTATAAGTAATGTTATAAATCCACCATATTGGAGTAATAAATTTAAATTATTACCCGCAGATGTAGAACTAGTTAAACAAGTTATTAAGGAATCACAATTATGAATAGTGAAATACCATTGGATGTTGAAATAATTGTTGCTGAAGAAGATAACTCAGTTTATATAAAATTCGCAGGGTTTGATGATGTAGAAGAAGCAGAGGCATATGCAATGTTCTTATCTGAGTACCTACCATTAATGTTGCTTGAATCAGAAGTACTACACTAAATGGATATCGACATAGATTTTTCAGATAGAACAATTGCATTAAACAAATTACCGCATGTGATAGCAGCACGAAACTTAAATGTTTCGCATAATACAGGAATTTATGTGCAAAACATCCCACATAATCCAATAACCAATATGAGCACCATCGATTATAAAAGTGCTGAAAAACTGGGGTATTTTAAAATTGATTTTCTAAATGTCCACGTATATAACGGCATTAAGAATAATAATCATCTATTACAACTAATGGAGACTGAACCACTATGGGAACTTTTAAAAAACGACGAATTTGTGAATCTGTTATTTCATTTAAACGGACACGCCGATATTCTGAAACAGACCTCGCCGACTTCAGTGGAACAATTAGCTGCAGTCCTGGCGATGATGCGCCCAGCGAAACGCTATCTGATTGGGAAAGATTGGACTACGATTATGAACGAGATCTGGATTAACCCCGATAATAACGAGTATTATTTTAAAAAAGCACACTCAATCGCTTATGCACACGTTATTATAATACAAATGAATCTATTATGTGAACAACTACTTGACCTTCCGAACTAAGGTAATCGATTTTCGCTTTGCTCGCTTAATACTTAAATTCATTAAATTTACTATGGGTCCTAATATAATCCGGGTGTCTTTGCTACTAAATGTTTTAATAGCATAACTGAATGGTTGAATCTGCTCCCTACAAAATATAGAAATAGGAAACTGCCTGTTCGATTCCCACCACCAGGTCTCACCTATTTCTATTAATGTAGTCTTTTCGACCTGAGTGCGGATAGAATTGAAATCATAAAAACTAGTTACAAATTGGTCTTGGTTTATGATTATACCAATATACTCATTCCCACCATAGGTAATTACACTTACAAATGGCAATTTATGTTCTATATCATCTCTTAAAGTTGTCATTATTATAGTTATTTTTTTATTAAATATATTTAGCGATGTTTTGTGCATAAATATAAAGTAATCACATATTTGCGTGATAATCAACAGGACCATCTAGATGCAAAAAATATCAATATATTTATACCCAAATAAAATTAATCTTCTTGCTAATATGGGTGAGTCCAATGTGGAGTTTACTAACGTGTACCAACGAAATATAAAAATATATAATGGCATTGATAATACCTTAGAATTTGACATTAAAAATTCCGACCAAAAAAGATTAGACTTATCTACTTTGCAGCAAATTCAAGTTAATATCATGGATGCCAGCGGCAACGCACTCCCTTCATCACCATACCAGGTAACACCAACCCTTATTAAAGGCATCGGAAAAATTACAATACCATCCAATGATGTAATATCCCTATCTGCACAATACCTTATTTATAGCGTCACCGCTATTAAAAACGGCCAAGATGTATTACTCTACTCAGATACAAAATTTGGAGCAACCGGCATTATTGAACTCATTGGAAATGCCATACCAACTACCCGCAATAATACAACATTCAATACATTTACCGCTGAAATAGACTTACAAGGAACCCCAATTCATCATACAAGCGCAATACCAGTTAAATTCTATGAAGCAATCCCAACTTCTAATATTTCACTTGAAATACACGTAACTGGTTTTAATGGAACAATATGGGTAGACGCAACAACTACTGATACCATAAGCATAGATTCATTTAAAAAAGCCGGGAAACCGTTTGGTTCTTGGACATCAGATGGATTGTTCTCCGGAATAATTCCGTACGGCGCAAACCTACCAGTCAATGATTATTCATACTTCAGGGTTTCATATCAAACCAACACAATATCAGGGCACGGCGCATCATTTAACGTAATCCGAAATAATGAAAGTTATGATATTACACTAATCAATTCCGGAACTAATTACTCAAATGGATCCCTAATAAAAATATTAGGAAGTCATCTCGGGGGAGTAAATGACATCAATGATGTTATAATAACTGTTACTGGCGTCAACGGAACAGGGTCTAGCTATACAGTCGGATCAATTACTTCTATTACATGGACAGGTATTGCCACCACCGGCAATGGAGCATATAACGTGACAGGTATGAATTATTCAGGAATAGTTGACAAAATCATAGTCATATAATATAATAGGCTATTATGAGCCTAATAGCAGAAACACTAAAATTATACCTACCACCTAAACGAAAACAAACTCCCAGCGGGTGGATAAGCTTTAATGCAGTATGCTGCCCAGATAAAAGACAACGAGGCGGTTTCATTGTTAATGACGGCGATGCCGTTACTTATCATTGCTTTAATTGTGGATTTAAAGCAAGTTGGCAACCAGGTAGACAACTTAGTAAAAGCATGAAACAATTCATGCATCATCTGCACATACCAGATGATACCATTTCTAAACTAAGCTTCGAAGCAATTAAATTGCTTAATGAACAAATAAAAACTATCGATAATATAATAATACCAACTTTCGATAAACGAGAACTGCCGCTAAATGCAAAACCAATAACTAACTACATCAACGATGCACCAACAAACTTAATACCAGTATTAGAATATATAAATTCAAGAGGGCTATTTTTGGAAGATTATGAGTTCTATTGGACACCTAATATCGAGAATAGATTAATAATACCTTACTTCTATCAACATAAAATAGTAGGGTATACAGCAAGAACAATCGATAATAATAAAACTAGATATATAGCCGAACAACAACCGGGCTTCGTCTTTAACCTAGATAACCAATATAACGATAGAAAATTTGTATTCGTGTGCGAAGGACCATTCGATGCAATTAGCATAGATGGCTGCGCATTACTTGGATCAGAAATCAAAGACCAACAAAATTGGCTACTACAACAACTGCACAAGGAAATAGTATTAATTCCCGATAAAGATATCGCAGGTAGAAAAGTTATAAAACAAGCACTAGAGTACGGGTGGGCAGTCGCAATTCCAGATTATCCACCCGGCGTGAAAGATATCAATGACTGTGTGATAAAATTGGGAAGATTGGCAACTTTATTCTTAGTGGTCAATTCAATTCAATCATCCCCACTCAAAATACAACTAACAGAAAAATATTGGTTTAATAACTAAGGGAATGGATACATTGAAACAAAATATAAATTACGGGTACGATATCCAAAAATTATACCTAGAAATGATGCTCGCCGACGCAGAAACATTTGTTCGCTGCCAAACAATTTTCGACTATTCACTATTCGATAGAAAATTACAACTGGCTGCACAATTCATCAATACCTACGTCGAAGAATATAACACCCTGCCAACGTATGATATCGTTAACGCAACTACTAATTCAACCTTAACTCACCCAGCTAACCTAAAAGAAGAAAACTTCGATTGGCTACTAAATGAATTCGAAACCTTCGTCCGTCATAAAGGTCTCGAACGCGCCATCCTTGAATCCGCCGATATGCTAGAAAAAGGCGAATACGGGTCAGTAGAAGATAAAATAAAAAAAGCCGTCCAAATCGGCCTGCAAAAAGATATGGGTACCGATTACTTCCAAGACCCCAAATTACGACTACTGAAAATTAAAGATAAAAACGGCCAAATTTCAACAGGATGGAAAAACATCGACGATAAACTATTCGGCGGAATGAATAGAGGCGAACTTAATATCTTCGCCGGTGGGTCAGGAGCCGGTAAATCACTGTTCCTGGCTAACCTAGGCGTAAACTGGGCACTACACGGTCTTAATGTAATATACCTGACATTCGAACTTTCTGAAGAACTAGTCTCTATGCGTATCGACTCAATGATGACCGGGATCCCCACTAAAGATGTATTTAAAAATATCGACGACGTGGAAATGAAAGTAAAAATACTACAGAAAAAATCCGGATCCCTTCAAGTAAAATACATGCCATCCGGTAAAACAGCTAACGATATCAGATCTTACCTGAAAGAATTTGAAGTCAAAACAGGTAGAAAAGTAGATGTACTATTAGTAGATTACCTAGACCTACTAATGCCACAATCTAAAAAAATCTCCCCAGCAGACCTGTTCATTAAAGATAAATTCGTATCCGAAGAACTTAGAAACCTGGCGATGGAAAAAAATTGCATCTTCGTCACCGCATCACAATTAAATAGAGGAGCCGTGGAAGAAGTAGAATTCGACCACTCACATATATCAGGCGGCCTATCAAAAATCCAAACCGCCGATAATGTATTCGGTATCTTTACTTCTAGAGCTATGCGCGAACGCGGCAAATACCAAATACAACTCATGAAAACACGTAGCTCGTCCGGTGTAGGACAAAAAATCGACCTCAACTTCAATATCGATTCACTCCGTATCACCGATTCAGTAGACGATGATAACAACGATACCTCATCACTACTCGATAATATTAAACAACGATCTATAATCAATGACCCAAAAATACAAACATCAGTACAAAGCACCAAACTTAGAAACCTTTTAAATAACCTACCTGAATAAAATAAATACTAAATAATGGAATGAATATATTAGACATTTTAGAAAATAATGACAGAAAATTCCTGAACTACAAAGATGTTACTAAACGCATTCCAGAACTTACCACAGCCGCACAAAAACTTAAAAACGGCGAATTGTCTAATACAGAATACCAAAATCTAGTCGATAAATATAAACCAGTCTCAGTATATAACGAATTACCACCATCCGCATCCGATGACGAAATGCATAACGCACTACACGTCAATAAACGCGAAAAACTAAATGCAAAAATCGAACCAGGTACACACGTTAAACTTAGATTAGATATCCCAGCTTATAAAGACCACGGCGTCTGGATCCCAACTATCCACGATAAAAACGGCACCGTCATAGCACACACAGCAACAGCCGCTATAAAAAATGTTAAAATGTCCGTCCCAGAAAAAGGCGCACTCAATATCGCCCGCGCACATACCGATAAATCACCCATCGCAACAATGAACGGCGAATACATACCACTCACAGTCAATAAAGCTAGATCAATCGCACAACACGCACTTAATAACAAAAATTGGATCCAAGTAGGTATGGACCCAGAACGTCATTCATACTTCTACAATAGACAAACACAACAACCAGTAATTGCAGCCGATTTCGCTATCCAAATAGGTGGCCTGGTTCTAGCCAAAAATCCAATATACGCAAATAAAGCAGACTTCATCTACGAACTAATCGACCAGGAAATCATCGAACAACTTACTTACTTCGGTAGACCATGCACTAAAGATTGCTCAGGGCACAAAGCAGGCAGAACTTGGGAACTAAAACATAATAAAAATACTAGAGCTAATACCCCTTCTAATAGCTTTAATAACGGTACCGAAATAGCAGTAAACCAAAAACAAGCAGGTACACAAAACCAAATATCAGCCGGTATTCGTAATAACGGCAAATTCCAACCACAACCACGGAATAAATAAATGCGAGCACCCGAATTTATCACAGAAGGTTTCAGCAGTAAACTATTTC